>Ga0180222_1000241_pt1 | contig 90505 bp, 86 predicted proteins | sample eDN5th37CKraftOP_FD_151336 | JGI IMG/M metagenome (GOLD analysis project Ga0180222, IMG submission 151336) | Enriched Organic Plus compost microbial communities from Emeryville, California, USA - eDNA 5th pass 37_C Kraft OP (version 2) (version 2) ... | reverse complement strand
GCGTCGGACAATTGAGCGATGATCCCTTCATCAGCCTGCCAGCAGTAGCAGCACGCTGACCAACCCGGCCAAGCCGGACAGCACGGCGACCAATGCCGTCAGTTACACCACGCGGTGGGACACCATCTTCACGAGAAATCCGACGTGCCGCTGGTCACCCAGTTTTCCTTTGATCGCGAGGGAAAGATTGCTGGCTTCTTTGTCCGCGGCGCTACGCCTCCTGCTGCCTCACGTTTTGAGGAATACGAGACGAAGGCATCGCTGCGGCTGCCTTTCGACGGTGAGTGGTACGTCTATTGGGGTGGGCGCATGGTTGAGGACAACTACCACGCCGCAGATCCCGGCCAGCGCTATGCGGTAGATTTCCTCGTCAAGGAGAAGAACTGGTCGCATGCGGGCGAGGGGAAGTCCCCGAGCGACTACTACTGCTGGGGCCGGCCGGTCCTGGTTCCCGCTGACGGAACGGTGGTGACAGCTGTCAACGATCTGCCCGACCAGATGATTGGCGCGGCCGATCCGCAAAATCCGGCCGGCAACCATGTCGTCATCGACCTTGGCAATGACGAATACCTTTTCCTCGCACACATGCGGCGAGGAACGATATCGGTGAAGGCCGGAGACAAGGTGACTTCAGGCCAGCCGATCGGGGTGTGCGGCAACAGCGGCAACACGTCTGAGCCGCACCTGCACATGCATCTGCAGACGACGCCGGAGCTTGGCAATGGCGAAGGGCTGCCGATGCAGTTCGTCAACTATCGGGCGGAAAATCCGGTCGAGCGGGGCGAGCCGCAGCGCGGGGAGCGAGTTTCGTCGCAGTAGGTTTCCCGATCAGGGCGCAAGGTGCCGGAATGCGGCGACCACCTGTTCGTAGACCTTGCGCTTGAAGGGGACGATCAGCTCCGGCAGGTCAGCCATCAGCTTCCATGCCCAAGTGTCGAACTCGGCAGTATGCCCACCCGGCGGCGGATTGATCGCGATCTCGCTCTCGTCGCCCTCGAAGCGGAAGGCGAACCATTTCTGTGCCTGGCCGCGGTACTTGCCTTTAAGGGCGACGCCCACGAGCTCCGGCGGCAGGTCGTAATTGATCCAATCTGGTGCCTCGGCAAGCAGCGAGACGGTGCGCATGCCGGTTTCCTCGTAGAGCTCGCGCAGCGCGGCTGGCAGCGGATCCTCGCCTTCGTCAATGCCGCCCTGCGGCATCTGCCAAAGCTTGTCTGAGCCGGCCATCTCGCTGTCCGACAGGACGATGCGGCGCCCGGTCCACACGAGACCATCACTGTTCAGCACCATGACGCCGACGCAGCGGCGATAGGGCAGGCTCTCGGGGTCCACCGGCTTTCGGGTGTCGTTCATTGCATTCATTCCATTTCCGGATCGCGCGCCAGCGCCGAGACCGGGACGATCTCGATGCCGCGCCGCTTTGCTTCCTGCGCCCAGGCGGAGACGGCGTCAACCGTGGCGCTAAAGGCAGAGCCGGTCGCGACCGCAAATCCCTTAGCGCGGGCGGTACGCTCGGCATCGTCCAGCTTCGCCAGCACCGCCGCGTGCTCCCGCTCGGTGTCGATAGTAAAGTCAGCGGCGGCGTAGGGCACGCGCGTGACCAGCGCGAGTTCCGGCGCCAGCGTGCGGGCAGACGAGCCGTCGTCGAGATACATCAGGCCGCGCTTGCCGAGTTCGGCCATGAAGGGGGAGAAAGCGGCGCGATCAGTGACGAAGCGCCCGCCCATGTAGTTCATCACGCCGGTATAGTTGGTGATCCGGCCGAGCGTCGCGTAGAGCCGGTCGCGGTTCTCCTCGGGTCCGGCATCAACCGTCAGCGTGTTGCGCCCCGGATCGACCGACGGATAGTCGAACGGCTCCAGCGGCACCTGCAACACGATTTCGTGGCCCTTCTGGCGGGCTGCCTGCATCCAGCGGTCAAGGCTGTTGCCGCCGCTGGCAAAGGCAAGCGTCACCTCGGGCGGCAGCTTGCTGATCGCCTCTTGCGTGCCGGTTTGCGAGACGCCAAGACCACCGATGACGATTGCAACGCGCGCGCCGCGTGCGCCGGACCATGGCCGGGCATAGACGTCGAACGGACGGCGACCGTCGTCCGCGCGAACCGGTAGCAGGCCATAGTCCGATTCCTCGACGAGGTCGCGGTCGGGCAGGTGAGCGACGCGCGGATCCTGCCCGGTCTTCGCGGTCGGGTCGCGGACGATGATGCCGCCGTTGCCGCCCTCGTCAGCCTTCGGAACCTTGATGATGGCGGGACCGGAGGAAGAGTCGGACGAGGAAGGATAGGCCGCAGGCGCCTCAGGAGCGCTTCTGCCGAGGTTCTCAACCGTTTCCGGGGTGGTTACCACCACCTGCGGCGGCGTGCGATAGGGACGCTCGCGTAAGGCGATGAGCGAGGAGGAAACGACAAGAGCGAGGCCAACGAGGCAGTAGATGATTTCCTCACGGCCAAAGCCGCGGCCGGACGAGGGCCGCTGGCGCTGCCCCGGCAGGCCCAGCGGCTTGTCGATTTCCCGATCTCGAAGACGCTCGTTCACGAAATGCGCTGCCCCCCAAGCCAGGCCGACTCGCGAATCCGCGCCGGAAGTCTGGTGAGACGCCGGCGCGGGTTTAACTCGGGCCGGTCCGGAGACCGGCTGACGCAACTCTTACTGCTGTTCCTGCTCCAGGACCGCGTGGTCCGGGTTCGGCGGGAACGCGGCGTGGCTCTCGACGCCACGCAGGAGGTCGTAGGCGTACTTGAGCTGGACGTCGTCCTTCGGATCCGGCGGGACATAGGCCGCAGAGCCCGAACCTTCCTCGCTCTCCAGCTGACCCTTGATGTGGCCGCGAAGCTCGGACTCGCCGCGCGAGACGTCACGACCGGCAAGATCCTCGGGCAGCGGCTGCTCGACCTTGATGTCCGGCGTGATGCCTTTGCCCTGGATCGAGGTGCCCGACGGCGTGTAGTACAGCGCCGTCGTCAGGCGCAGCGCGCCATTCTCGGCCAGCGGGATGATCGTCTGGACCGAACCCTTGCCGAAGGACTGGGTGCCGACGACCGTCGCACGGCGGTGATCCTGCAGGGCGCCCGCCACGATTTCCGAAGCACTCGCCGAACCGCCGTTGACGAGCACGATCAGCGGCTTGCCGTCGATTGCGTCGCCTGCACGGGCGTCGAAACGGGTGATGTTCTTCGGGTCGCGACCGCGGGTCGAAACGATCTCGCCGCGTTCGAGGAAGGTGTCGCTGACGCTGACCGCCTGATCGAGCAGGCCGCCCGGGTTCAGGCGCAGGTCGAGCACGTAGCCCTTCAGCTTGTCGCCGGGGATCTGCTTCTTGATGTCGGCGATCGCGTTCTGCAGGTCATCGTAGGTCTTCTCGGTGAACGAGTTGATCTTGAGATAACCGATGTCTTCCTCGACGCGGTGACGCACCGCGCGAACCTTGATGACGTCGCGGACAATCTTGAGCTTGATCGGCTCGGTTGCGCCTTCGCGCAGGATCGTCAGCTCGATCGGCGTCTTGACGGCGCCGCGCATCTTGTCGACCGCCTCGGACAGCGTCATGCCGCGGACCTCGACGCCGTCGATCTCGGCGATCAGGTCGCCGGCCAGCACACCCGCACGGGCAGCCGGGGTGTCTTCGATCGGCGCGATGACCTTGACGAGCTCGTTCTCCATCGTGACCTCGATGCCGAGGCCGCCGAACTCGCCGCGCGTCTGCACGCGCATGTCCTTCGCCGCTTCAGGATTGAGATAGGACGAATGCGGATCGAGCGAGCTCAGCATGCCCTGGATCGCGCTCTCGACCAGTTTCTGGTCTTCCGGAGGCGTGACGTACTGGGCGCGGACACGCTCGAAGATGTCGCCAAAGATCGCAAGCTGGCGATAGGTATCCGAGCCAGCTGCATTCGCCATCGTGCCACCGGCGCCGTGAATCAGGCTCATGGCGGAAGCGCCCACCAGCGCACCGGCACACAGAAGCGACAACTTACGTACCATTTTCTGTCCTTCCAACAGTGCTCTCCGTCCACCAAGGGGCCGGATCGACGGGTTTCCCTTCCTTGCGGAACTCGACATAGAGTTCCGGACCGGCATCTGACCCTCCGAAGGCGACGGCGCTTGCAACCCGCGTCTCACCCATCATGCCGACAGGTTCACCTGCCAGGACAGACTGGCCCGGGACCACGCTGATTCGACCCATTCCCGCCAGAACCACATGATAGCCGTCGCCGGCATTCAGTATCAAGAGTTGCCCATAGGAGCGGAACGGGCCGGCGTACAGTACCGAGCCGTTAACCGGAGCAGTAACGATTGCTGTCGAATGTGTCGCGAGCATGTCGCCCTGCAAGGTTCCGCCACTGCCGTCGGGCTCGCCGAAGCGGCGGTCGATGCGGCCGGCGACCGGCAGATTGAGCTGGCCGAGCATAGCGGAGAAGGGCGCTTTAGGCGCCGGCAGTTGCTGGGTCGGCGCGCTCCAGCGCGGCGATTCCGCGGCTTCGCGGCCTGCGGCGGCAGCCTTTTCCTCCGCTTGCCGCGCGGCGATCTCGATTTCGCCTTCGAGCGCGTCGATCAGCTCGCGCAGAGATACGGCCTGCGAGCCAAGCTCCTCGATGCGCGCCTTCTCGGCGAGAAGATTCTGCTCCGACGCCTCCTGCAGCTTCTGCTTTTCTTCAAGAAGAAGTGATAGGCGCTTCTGCTCCTCGGCCTGCTCGGCGACCGTCGCGAGCAGGCGCTTGCGCTCGCTGGTGATCGAGGCGACGAGGCGCGACAGCTCCTCGAGATCGCCCAGCAGGATCTCGGTCTCGCCGCGTAGTTCCGGCACGACGGCAGCGAGCAGGATTGACGAGCGGACGGATGAGAGCGCGTCTTCAGGCCGAACGAGAATGGCCGGCGGCGGGTTCAACCCCATGCGCTGCAGCGCGCCCAGCACCTCGGCCAGCACGCCGCGGCGTTCGTGAAGTGACGCCCGAAGTCCCTGCTCCTGGATGTGCAGGGCTTCCAGCTTTCCTGCAATGTCGTCGGCCTCGGTCGCCAGCTTGCGTTCGGTCTTGGCTGCCTGGACGAGCGCCGCGCTCAGCGAGGCGTGGTCCTTGCGGATCGCGGCGATTTCCTCAGCGATCTTCGCGGCCCGCTCTTCGGAAACCGAAAGCTCCTGCGTGATGCGGGCATATTCCTCGGCGGTCGCCGTGCGCTTCGCCTCGAGCTCGGTCGCGGCGGCGGTTGCTTCCTGCGCACGCACCTGCCCCACGCCGGCCAAAGGGGCCAGCGCGGCGCACGCCGCAGCGAATAGCATCTGCCTTGCCGTTCGGTTCATCGGTCCGCGCTTTGTCCTGCCGCCGAGACTAGAGCCCCATCGTTAACGAAACATCAACCAATCGCCGATGGGTGCGCTCATTAGCTGCGGTGGTAGGGGTGGCCGGAAAGAATGGTCGCAATGCGGTAGAGCTGTTCGGCGAGCATTACTCGCACCAGCTGGTGCGGCCAGGTTTGCGCGCCGAAGGAGAGCACATAGTCGGCGGAGGCGCGGCTTTCGGGCGCGTGGCCGTCCGGCCCGCCGATGGCAAAGACGAGATGCTTGCGCCCGGAATCGCGCAGGGAGGCGACCTTTTCGGCGAGTTCTTCGGAGGTGGGGTTCTTGCCGCGCTCGTCGAGGATGAACAGCGCCGCGTCGCCGCGGTGCTGGGCAAGGCTTGCAGCCTCTTCCCTCTTGCGCTCGTCTGCCGACTTGGCGCGGCTTTCGGCGATTTCGGACACGCCGGAGAATTCGAGCCCGATAGCCGGGCCCGTCTTGGCAAGACGGGTCAGATAGCGCTCAGCAAGTTCTCTCTCGGGGCCGGCCTTCATCCGGCCCACGGCGTGAATGCTCAAGCGCATGCCTGCCTTCTCCATCCACCCCCGCAGGGGTATGCGTCAGTGGACGGTGTCGTCCTCAAGATCCGGCGTAAGCCACATCTTCTCGATGTTGTAGAATTCCCGGACTTCCGGACGGAAGACATGGACGATGATGTCGCCGGCATCGATCAGGACCCAGTCGGCGCTGGTCAGTCCCTCAACGCGCGGATAACCGAGCCCGCCATCTTTCATGGCGGTCATGAGATGTTCGGAGATCGCAGCGACGTGACGGTTGGAGCGCCCCGACGCGATGACCATGTAGTCACCGAGACTGGACTTTCCCTGCAGATCGATTTTGACGATATCTTCGGCCTTGGAGTCTTCCAGACTGGCAAGGACGAGGTCGAGGGCGCGGGAGATTTCGGCGATGCCGTCAACTCCGGCCGTTGAAGGCTTGCTAGAGGCCTCCTTCTGCAATGCTGTTCTCAGTGTCTTTCCTTTCTGACAAGAACAACCTGTGGGCATATTAGGCCCAACAGGAACTAAATAGGCAGAGTCCCGGTCTGGTTTCAAGACCGCCTTATGGTCGCGGGTCTAGGGCCGCCCTTCGCCCCGCAGGGCCGTGGATGAGAGTGACGAGCGCGGACCGTGGATGAAGGTCCACGCTGGTGGCCGCAGGCGCGCCAGCGCCGCTGCATCCCGCTCGTTGATGCGGGCATAGTCGAAGGTCTTCGCCATCTTCGACGAAATCAGCGACAGGGTCGACCCCGGCCGGTCGACCACCGCGATCGGCACGCTCCTGACAATCTGCTGCCAGTTCTGCCAGCGGTGGAACTGAGCGAGGTTGTCTGCGCCCATGATCCAGACGAAGTCGACGCCCGGATTGCGCGACAGCACCAGCGCGATGGTGTCAGCCGTGTAGCGGACATTGAAGCTCGCCTCGAACGCGGTCACCTTGATGCGCGGGTCCTCGGCAAAGGCTTCCGACAGGTCGATGCGTTCGGCGAGCGGCTGGATCGCCTTGCCGGCCTTCAGCGGATTGCCGGGGGTGACCATCCACCAAAGCTGGTCGAGGCCGAGCGTGCGCAAGGCAATCTCGGCGACGAGCGCATGCCCGGCATGCGGCGGGTTGAACGATCCGCCGAACAGGCCGACCTGCATGCCTTTCTCGACATGCGGCATGCGCAGATAGCTGGCGGGGACGTTCGCGATCAACTGGGGCGGACCTGCCCGTTGCCGCGCACGCGGTACTTGAACGACGTCAGCTGCTCGACGCCCACCGGTCCGCGCGCGTGCATGCGGCCGGTTGCGATGCCGATCTCGGCGCCCATGCCGAACTCACCGCCGTCGGCGAACTGGGTCGAGGCGTTTTGCAGAAGGATCGCGGAGTCGATCTCGTTGAAGAAGCGCTCGACCGCGGCCGGGTCCTCGGCGACGATTGCCTCGGTGTGATGTGAGGACCAGCGCTCGATATGGTCGATCGCCTCGCCGACGCCATCGACCAGCTTCACCGAGATGATCGCATCGAGATACTCGGTCGCCCAGTCCTGTTCCTGCGCAGGCACGGCCGCGTCGAACAGCTTCATTACTTCGTCGGTGCCGCGGATCTCGCAGCCAGCGGCATGCAGCTTCTGCAGGATCGGCACGAGATGCGTGGAAGCTGCGGCACGGTCGACCAGCAGTGTCTCGGTCGCGCCGCAGATGCCGGTGCGGCGCATCTTGGCGTTGAGCGCGATCTCGACGGCCATGTCGACCTTCGCCGACTTGTCGATGTAGAGGTGGCAGATGCCCTCGAGATGGGCGAAGACCGGCACGCGCGCTTCGTTTTGTACGCGCTCGACCAGCGAGCGCCCGCCGCGCGGCACGATCACGTCTATGTTGCCGCCGAGGCCCTTCAGCATCTCGCCAACGGCGGCGCGGTCGGTGGTGGGCACCAGCTGGATCGCATCCTCGGGCAGGCCGGCGGCTTTGAGCCCCTTGACCAGGCAGGCGTGGATCGCCTTCGACGAATTGGCGCTGTCGGAGCCGCCACGCAAAATCACGGCATTACCCGCCTTGAGGCAGAGCGCGCCGGCATCAGCCGTCACGTTTGGGCGGCTCTCGTAGATGACGCCGATGACGCCGAGCGGCGTCCGTACGCGTTCGATGTGGAGCCCGTTGGGGCGGTCCCACTCGGCGATGGTCTCGCCAACCGGATCCTTGAGCTCCGCAATCGCGCGGATGCCGTCCTCGATCGCGCGGATGCGGCCTTCGTTCAGCTTCAGGCGATCCATCATCGCCGGCGACAGGCCGGCTGCCTCGCCATTGGCGATGTCAATTGCGTTCGCCTTGATGATCGCCTGCATGTTCTCGCGCACGGCATGAGCCATGGCGATGAGGGCGGCGTGTTTGCGCTCGGCGCTGGCGAGCGCGAGTGGCCGAGCGGCGGCGCGGGCCTTGCGTCCAACCTCCGCCATCACCGCAACCACTTCCTGGGTGTTGGTCTCGCGCTTATCCAGCATGATCCACCTCTACTTCCAGTGCCTGCGACGTCACCATGTCGTCGCGATGCACCATCGCCGCCCGCGCCTGATGGCCGAGGACGGCCTCGATTTCCGCGGTCTTCAGTCCGGCGATCCTTACGGCATCCGCCGCATCGTAAGCAACAAGCCCGCGTGCGATCTCGCGCCCGTCAGGGGCGAGGATCGCCACCGTGTCACCGCGCGAGAAATTGCCGGAGACGAGGGTGACGCCAGCCGGCAGCAGCGACTTGCCCGAGGCGAGTGCGCGCACCGCGCCCGCGTCGACCGTAACGCGGCCAGCCGGCTCCAGATTGCCCGCGATCCACGACTTGTAGCCTCGCACCGGGTGCGGCGAAGCGGCAAAGAAGGTCGCGCGCTCGCCTGCGTCGATCGCCTTTAGTGGGTTCATGCGCGCACCCAGCGTGATGATCATGCTGGTACCGGCAATTGTGGCGATCTTGCCGGCGTCGATCTTGGTGCGCATGCCGCCGCGCGAGAGTTCCGATGCCGCGCCGCCCGCCATCGCCTCGATCTGCGGCGTGATGCGCTCGACATAGGGAATGAACTTCGCGTCCGGATTGTTCGCCGGCGGCGCGTCGTAGAGGCCATCGATGTCGGACAACAGGACCAGCAGGTCCGAGTTCATCATCGTCGCGACGCGAGCGGCGAGGCGGTCGTTGTCGCCGTAGCGGATTTCCGACGTTGCCACGGTGTCGTTCTCGTTGATGACCGGCACCGCCTTGAGCTTCAGCAGCGTCGAGATGGTGGCGCGGGCGTTGAGGTAGCGGCGGCGCTCCTCGGTGTCGCCGAGGGTGACGAGAATCTGGCCCGACTTCAGCCCGCGTTCGCGCAGCTCCTCGGACCAGGCGCCTGCGAGCGCGATCTGGCCGACGGCCGCGGCCGCCTGGCTTTCCTCGAGCGGCAGCGAGCGGGCAGTAAGGCCCAGGATGGTGCGGCCGAGCGCGATAGCGCCCGACGACACGACGAGTACCTCAGTGCCCTCAGCGGCCAGCGCGGCAATGTCGTCGACCATGCTCGACAGCCAGTCCCGCTTGAGGCCCTTCTTCCGGTCAACCAGCAGCGCCGAACCGATCTTCACGGTGATGCGACGGAAATCCTTGAGCGGGCGGGCAGTCATGGTCTGGGGCTTTCGTGGCAGTGAGGGTAGGCTGGACTATTTCTTCCAGCGATCGTCTTCCTTGACCGGCGCTTCCTCGGCGCGGGCCTCCTCGACGACCGAGATCAGTGCGCGCAGCGCCTCATCGACGCCCTCGCGCGAGACGGCCGAGATCATCAGCGGCGTGCGGCCGCTCGCGCGCTTCAGCGACGCCGCCTTCTTCTTGCGGCTCTCATCGTCCAGCGTGTCGACCTGGCTCAGCGCCACGATCTCCGGCTTCTCGTCGAGGCCGTGGCCGTAGGCTTCGAGTTCGGCGCGAACCGTCTTGTAGGCCTTGCCGGGGTTCTCTTCCTGCGCCGAGACAAGGTGCAGCAGCACGCGGGTGCGCTCGACGTGACCGAGGAAACGGTCGCCGATACCGATGCCTTCATGCGCGCCTTCGATAAGGCCCGGAATGTCGGCGATGACGAATTCGCGGGCGTCGATGCGGGCAACGCCGAGGTTCGGGTGCAGCGTCGTGAACGGATAATCCCCGATCTTCGGCTTTGCCGCCGTCACAGCCGACAGGAAGGTTGACTTACCGGCATTCGGAAGGCCGACGAGGCCAGCATCCGCAATGAGCTTCAGTCGCAGCCAAATGGTGCGCTCCTCACCCGGCAGGCCGGGATTGGCGCGGCGCGGTGCCTGGTTGGTCGAGGTCTTGAAGTGCTGGTTGCCGAAGCCGCCATTGCCGCCGCGCGCAAGCAGGAAGCGCTGGCCAACCTCGGTCAGGTCGCAGATCAGCGTCTCGTTGTCTTCCTCGAAGATCTGAGTGCCTGCCGGCACCTTCAGCACAACATCGGCGCCCTTGGCGCCGGTGCGGTTGCGGCCCATGCCGTGCATGCCGGTCTTGGCCTTGAAGTGCTGCTGGTAGCGATAGTCGATGAGCGTATTGAGGCCGTCGACGACCTCCGCCCAGACGTCGCCGCCGCGCCCGCCATCACCACCGTCGGGGCCGCCGAACTCGATGAATTTTTCGCGGCGGAACGATACCGAGCCGGCGCCTCCGTCGCCGGAGCGGATATAGACCTTGGCCTGATCGAGAAATTTCATCTGAGTAACAGTCTGCTGCTTGCTCTGGTGTGAAGTGCCTGCTCTAGCCTAAGAGCAGCACGGAATCACGCCGAAATCGGCGCGGGTGGGGTGAATGGCATGAAATGCGTCAGCTATAATATCCAGTTCGGCTTTGGCGAGGACGCCATGTTCGACCTGGAACGTATCGTCGAACGCCTGCACGGCGCCGACGTTATCGCGCTTCAGGAAGTGACGCGCAACAGCCCCGCCAACGAGCACCGGGATCTTGTCGCGGATATTCGCGCCATGCTTCCCGAATATTTTGCCGTCTACGGCCCGAATTTCGAGGCCGAGGTTGCGTCGCGCTTCGAGAACGGCCGCGCCATCGACGTGCGCCTGCAGTTCGGCAACATGATCCTGTCGAAGACGCCGATCCTCGTCTCGCGCAACATCCTGCTGCCGCGCACGCGCAGCTACGACAAGGTCAACCTGCAGCGGGGCGCGCTGGAGGCGGTGATCGACACGCCGTTTGGCCCGACGCGCTTCTACTCGGTCCATCTCGACCATCGCGGCTCCGACGAGCGCCTGCGCCAGATCGACTTCCTGATGGACCGCGTGATCGGCTACCCGGTCGAGGGCGGCGGCGTCACCGGAATTTGCGAAATGGGCTACGCCGAGCCGCCGGTACCGGAGGGCTACGTGCTGATGGGCGACTTCAACATGCTGCCTGGCTCCGAGGAATACACCGCGGTGACGGGCCGGCCGGACCACGAGTTCGGCACGCCGATGGTGGCGCGCTACGCGGTGGATGCCGCGCTCTTGCCGAACGGCGATACCCGGCCGACCTGCGTCAATCTCGGTGACCCGAAGGACGCGAGCCTGCACAAGCGCCTCGACTACTGCTTCGTCCATCCGACGCTTGTGTCGCGCGTGAAGTCCGTCAGCGTCGATTTCGACGCCGTAGGCTCCGACCACAAGCCGGTCTGGATCGAGCTGGCCTGATTTCACAGCTGGCCCCAGCTTCTGAGGCTCACCCAGGTCCGGCGATCCAGCGCGTAGCGCTCGACGGTGACGCGGCCTGCAGACAACGATTCCAGCATGCCCTGTCCGGCGTACTGGAAGCCGCACTTGTGGATCACGCGGCGCGAGGCCGAGTTGGTGACGCGGCAGGAAGCATTCAGGCGCTCGATCGCGGTCGCGCGGAAGGCAAGGTCGACCAGCGCATGTGCCGCCTCGGTCGCGTAGCCGTTGCCCCAGTAGCGTTCACCGATCCAGTAGCCGAGCTCGAGGCCATGCTCTCCCGCATAGAGGCCCGCGCAGCCGATGAAGGCGCCGGTCTCGGCCAGGGCGATGGCGTAGGAACAGCCGGCGCGCTGGCGGGTACGGGATGCCTCGACGAAGGCATGCGCGTCCTCTTCGTCATAGGGATGCGGCATGCGGCCGAGCATGTTGGCGATGCGGCGGTTGTTCGCGAGTTTTGCCAGCTCCGGCACGTCATCGATGTGCGGCGGGCGCAGAACGAGCCGCTCCGTCACCAGGACGGGGCACTCGATCCTGGGACTTTCGTCTTCGACTTCTTCCTTTTCGGCAACCATGACTTTCCTCCAGACAAAGAAAAAGGGGAGATGGCGACCCATCTCCCCTGATCCTTTTCCGGACTGTCCGGACACCGGTTCCCGAGATGGGGCGCCGGTGTTCTGGTGCGGATCCGGCTTACTCCGCTGCTTCCTTGATCGGATTGACCGATACGTAGGTGCGACCGTTGGCTTTGCGCGCAAACGAAACAGCGCCCTCGGCAGTCGCGAAAATCGTATGGTCCTTGCCAATGCCGACGTTCACGCCCGGGTGCCACTTGGTGCCGCGCTGACGAATGATGATGTTGCCCGGAATGACGACCTCGCCACCGAACTTCTTCACGCCAAGGCGCTTCGATTCTGAATCGCGACCGTTACGCGAGGAACCGCCAGCTTTCTTATGTGCCATGGGATTACTCCTTCAGTTCCCGAATTACTCTGCGTCTGCTGCAGCTGCAGCTTCGGTCTTCTTCGAAGCCTTCTTCGCGGCGGCCTTCTTCGGCTGTGCACCAGCGGTCAGGATCTCAGTGACCCGGACGGTGGTGAGCTCCTGGCGATGGCCGCGCTTGCGGCGCGAGTTCTGGCGGCGACGCTTCTTGAATGCGATGACCTTCGGGCCACGGCCCTGCTCGACGACCTCAACGGCAACTGAAGCGCCCTCAACGAAGGGGGCGCCGATGGTGACGTTGTCGCCTTCGCCGTAAGCGAGAACTGCGCCGAGGGTGACGATCTCGCCAACTTCGCCTGCGACCTTCTCGATCTTCAGGACGTCGTCAGCGGCGACGCGGTACTGCTTACCGCCGGTCTTGATGACTGCGAACATTTTTTGCCTTTCGCTGTTCGTCCGGCCTTGATCACGAAGTGACCTGGCCGTCTTTTTGTCAGTCGGTTTCGGGTGAACGTCTTCGCGCCAGATAAACGCAACAAACGACCGGCGCGGAAATCTCCTCGCCGGATTTGCCGTCCCGATACAGGAGTTGGCAAATCGAGTCAAGGAAACATCGGCGTCGCTGCATTTGCCCTTTCGGCATCGAGAGGCTAAGGGCCGAACAACGGGGCCGTTTGGATCGCCCCCGCGACTATGAAAGGACAGCGAGATGGCCGACGACGAGGAATATGTCTACGACGAAGCAACCGGCGAGTGGCTGCCGGCTTCCGAGATCGCGGCGCGCAACGCTGGCAGCGCCGCAGAGGTCCGTGATGCCCTCGGCAATATTCTGGCCGATGGCGACGCGGTCGTCCTGATCAAGGACCTCAAGGTCAAGGGTGCGGGCCAGACGCTGAAGCAGGGCACGCTCATCAAGTCGATCCGCCTTACCGACAATCCGGAAGAGATCGACTGCAAGCACGACGCGATCAAGGGCCTCGTCCTGCGCACCGAATTCGTGCGCAAGCGCTAAACCTAGACCGCGGCGGAATGGCGGGCGGCGCCGGTCGAGAAGTAACGGTCGAACCGCGCCGCAGCCAGCCGCACCAGAGGCCGCTGCATCTGCGGCACGATATAGAAGTCACCGTCGCGCACGAGCAGGGGATCGTCTTCCTGCGCCACCAGCGCGGCCTCGGCGAGCACCGCACGCGCGGCGACGCCGAACTTCTCGACCGCTTCGCTGGCCGAGAAGCGGAAATCGCACATCAGCCGTTCGATCACCCAGCCGCGCATCACGTCGTCGTGGGTGAAGGCGACGCCGCGGGCGATCGCGAGCGTGCCGGCATCGACGCGGCGCTGGTATTCAGCTGTCGCCGGCACGTTCTGCGCGTAGCCCTGGCGGAAGCGGCTGATCGAGGACGGCCCGAGGCCGATCAGCGTCTCGCAATCATCGTCGGTGTAACCCTGGAAGTTGCGGCGAAGCGTGCCGTTGCGCGCGGCCACCGCCAGCGAATCCTGCGGCAGGGCGAAATGGTCGAGGCCGATGACTTCGTAGCCTTCCTCGGCGATGATGCGCGCGGCCGCGAGCGACTGGGCAAGCCGCTGCTCCGAGTTGGGCAGTGCAGCTTCGTCGATCATCTTCTGGTGCTTCTTGAACCACGGCACATGCGCATAGCCAAACAGGGCGATGCGGTCCGGGCGCAGCGACAGCACCTTGCGGATCGTCGCCTCGACGCTTTCGAGCGTCTGGTGCGGCAGGCCGTAGAGGACGTCGAGATTGACGGATGGCACGCCGCGAGCGCGCAGGCCGTTGACCACCGCCTTGGTGTCTTCAAAGCTCTGGTCGCGGTTGATCGCCTTCTGGACCCGCTCGTCAAAGTCCTGGATGCCGAGGCTGGCGCGGGTAAGCCCGATCGAGGCGAGCGCGTCGAGCTTTTCCTCGGTGATGTCGTTCGGGTCGATCTCGACGCTGATTGCGGCATCCGCGCTGAAGCGGAACTCGCCGCGCAGCGTGTTCATGATCGCGGTGAGGTCTTCGGGTGACAGCAGCGTCGGCGAGCCGCCGCCGAAATGAAGAGCGGCAACCTCGCCACGGCCCCCGACGAGCTTCCCGGCGATGGCGATCTCGGCGATGAGGCTCTTCACAAAGCTGGCGACCGGATCGTAGCGGTTCGTCTGCTTGGTGTGGCAGGCGCAGAACCAGCACAACCGGTCGCAATAGGGAACGTGGATATATAAGGAGAGGCGATCGCCCTCGGGGATCGCTGAGATCCAGCTGGAGACGGTGCCGGCATCGATTCCCGCGTGGAAGTGCGGCGCGGTCGGGTAGCTGGTGTACCTGGGCGCGGTATCTGGACGCATCGGCTTGCCTTTCATGTCCGTTCCATCCCACATTCACGTCAGGAAAGGCTCCCCGCGTTGACCTGGATCAAGGAAATGCCGGGGCAGACAAACTGACGCGGAGCTAGAACAAGGTAAGAGTGCTATAGGCCCGCGTGGGAGGGATGGCACTTGAAGAGCGACAATGGAATTGCGCAAGGACATCCATTCGGACGGCATCCCGCTCCTTTGCGAGTCATGCCAGGCCCGTCATCGCGGCGTGTGCGGTGCGCTTGAACCCGAGCAGCTGATCGCGCTCGCCAAGGCGTCCCACAAACACGTCGTCAAGGAAGGTGAAGAGCTGATCGGTGACGCCGAGCGTATCGACGTCTACTCGAACGTGCTCTCCGGCGTGGTGAAGCTGACGAAGACGCTTTCGGACGGCCGCCAGCAGATCGTCGGCCTCCAGTTCGCGCCCGATTTTCTTGGCCGCCCGTTCCGCAAGGAAAGCTCCATCAACGCGGAGGCGGCGACGGACGTCTCGCTGTGCTCCTTCCCGAAGGCGACGATGGATCGCATGATGCAGGAGCAGCCGGGTCTCGAGCACCGACTCCTGCAGCAGGCGCTGATCGAACTGGACGACGCGCGCGACTGGATGGTCACGCTCGGCCGCAAGACCGCCGCCGAAAAGGTGGCCAGCTTCCTGATGCTGATTGCCCGCAACATCGACCCGTCGCGCGACCCCGAGCGCCGCGCGGTAACCTTCGACCTGCCGCTCACCCGCGCCGATATCGCCGACTTCCTTGGTCTGACCATCGAGACGGTGAGCCGTCAGCTGACCCGCCTGCGCACCGACAACGTCATCCGCATCGAGAACAACCGCCACGTCTTCGTCGACGACATCAGGCGCCTCGAGGCCCGCGCCGGCAACTGACGTTCACCCGCCGGTTTAGTTGTGCTGCGGCCCGTTGCCGCGCTCGCCCAGCAGGATCGGAAAGATGTGCTCCCGCTCGAAGGCGATGTGGCGGCGCATCGACTCGAAGAAGGCGCGCAGCATGAAGCCCAGCGCCTCCGGATTGCTGATCGGCGCGCCACGCCCGATCGAGAGCAAGGTCTCCGTCAGGTCCTGAGCCGAGCACTCGTCCTCAATGTGCTCTTGCTTCAGCCTCTCCACCGTCTTCAGCCGCTGTTCGCGATGCGCCACGTCGTCGACAAAGGCCGGAAAGACGCAATCTTCCTCGAACCGGTGGCTTTCGCGCAGCAGCGGCACCAGCATCGACGCCACGATCAGGCACTGGCGGCGGTCGACGTGAGGCAGGCTGTCAGCGATGTCCTCGAGCTGGCGACACAGATCGAGCTTCAGGTCGTGCGAGCGGCCGACGTGATGGCAGGGCACCTCGCGGCCCGGCATGCACATGTGCGCCACCGGGCACCGGTGCGGCACCTCGCACATGTCGGGCGACATGCCCGTCCCTGCATTGTTCACGTTCTGCAACCTACCCTCCGGAATTTTTCTCTTATGCCGCTAAGGCTGTCGGAAGGATGAACACTCGGCCTTGACATGGATCAAGGCGAAACGCGCGGCAACGTTCAAATGGATGTCTCATGGATGGTCGTGCCCGTGACGGCGCGGCCCTTGCCTTGCAACGTCGCCGATGGGGACATGAAATGAGATACGGTGCAGAGATTGTGGGTGTGGGCATATTTGCCTTCATCGCACTGATTGGAGCCGCACTCGGCGTGGACGAACCGTTCCGCCAGCATATGTGGGTGCTGTTCTTTACGCTGGTCGCCTTTGGCGCGCTCCTGATGCGAAACACCAGTTTCGCTCCGAAGCAGCCGGTCGACCAGTCGGTCTACATGGACGGGCCGATCCGCTACGGTGCGATCGCCACTGTGTTCTGGGCCGTCGTTGGCCTGGGCGCGGGCGTCTTCGTGGCGCTGCAGCTGGCTTTCCCGGACCTCAATCTCGAGCCGTGGTTCAATTTCGGCCGCATGCGTCCGCTGCACACCTCGGGCGTGATCTTCGCATTCGGCGGCAACGCGCTCATCGCGACCTCGCTCTATGTCGTCCAGCGCACGTCCCGCGCACGCCTGTTCGGCGGCAATCTCGCCTGGTTCGTGTTCTGGGGCTACCAGCTCTTCATCATCATGGCGGCGACCGGCTATCTGCTGGGCATCACCCAGAGCCGCGAATATGCCGAGCCGGAGTGGTACGTCGACCTCTGGCTGACGATCGTCTGGGTTGCCTATCTCATCGTGTTCCTCGGCACGATCTTCAAGCGCAAGGAACCCCATATCTACGTCGCGAACTGGTTCTACCTGTCGTTCATCATCACGATTGCGATGCTGCACATCGTGAACAACCTTGCATGGCCGGTCTCCTTCATGGGTTCGCGCTCGTACTCGCTGTTCTCCGGCGTGCAGGACGCGCTGACGCAGTGGTGGTACGGCCACAACGCGGTGGGCTTCTTCCTGACCGCAGGCTTCCTCGGCATGATGTACTACTTCGTGCCGAAGCAGGCGAACCGTCCGGTCTATTCCTACCGACTGTCGATCATCCACTTCTGGGCGCTGATCTTCCTCTACATCTGGGCCGGTCCGCACCACCTGCACTACACGGCGCTGCCTGACTGGGCGCAGACGCTCGGCATGGTGTTCTCGATCATGCTGTGGATGCCGTCCTGGGGTGGCATGATCAACGGCCTCATGACGCTGTCCGGCGCATGGGACAAGATCCGCACCGACCCGATCATCCGCATGATGGTTGCCGCTATTGCCTTCTACGGCATGGCGACCTTCGAAGGCCCGATGATGTCGATCAAGTCGGTCAACTCCTTGTCGCACTACACCGACTGGACCATCGGTCACGTCCACTCCGGCGCTCTCGGCTGGAACGGCCTGATCACCTTCGCGGCGATCTACTTCCTCGTTCCGCGCCTGTGGGGCCGCGCGCGCCTCTACTCGGAGCGCATGGTCATCTGGCACTTCTGGCTGGCGATGACCGGTATCGTTCTCTACGCCGCCACGATGTGGGTGTCGGGCATCATGCAGGGCCTGATGTGGCGCGAGTACGACGAGCAGGGCTTCCTGGTCTACTCGTTCGCCGAAACGGTCGCGGCCATGTTCCCGTACTACGTCGGTCGTGCCACGGGCGGTCTGCTGTACCTCACCGGTGCGCTGATCATGGCCTACAACATCACCCGGACGATCCTAGGTCACCAGCGTGAGGAGGCGCCGATCGGCGGCGCCGCCCGTCAACCCGCGCTGCAGCCGGCCGAATAGGAGCAAGACCCATGTCAATTCTTGAAAAGCACCGCGTCCTCGAGAAGAACGCGACCCTGCTCTTCGCTGGCTCGCTCTTCGTCGTGACCATCGGCGGCATCGTCGAGATCGCGCCGCTGTTCTACCTCGAGAACACCATCGAGAAGGTGGAGGGCATGCGGCCCTACACCCCGCTCGAGCTGGCCGGTCGCGACATCTACATCCGTGAGGGCTGCTACGTCTGCCACTCGCAGATGATCCGTCCGTTCCGCGACGAGGTCGAGCGCTACGGCCACTACAGCCTGGCTGCGGAGTCGATGTACGACCACCCGTTCCAGTGGGGTTCCAAGCGTACCGGTCCGGACCTGGCGCGCGTCGGCGGCCGCTACTCGAACGAGTGGCACGTCCAGCACCTGATCGACCCGCGCTCCGTGGTGCCGGAGTCGGTCATGCCGACCTACGCCTTCCTCAAGGACCGCAAGCTCGACGTCTCAGACTTCGCGACGCACCTCGTCGCGCAGCAGACCGTTGGCGTGCCGTACACCGAGGAGATGGTCCAAAACGCGCAGGGCGACATCGAGGCGCAGGCTGATCCAAATGCCGACACCGCCGATCTGCTGGCCCGCTACCCGAAGGCCAAGGTTGGCGACTTCGACGGCAATCCGAACGAGCTGACCGAGATGGATGCGCTGGTCGCCTATCTGCAGATGCTCGGTACGCTGGTTGACTTCTCGACCTACGACGAAACGGCCGGCTATCGCTAAGGGAGGGCAGGATCGATGGATACCTATACCGCCATGCGCCAATTCGCCGACAGCTGGGCGCTGTTGGGAATGACGCTGTTCTTCGTCGGCGCCGTGCTGTTCGTCTTCCGCCCCGGCAGCCGACAGCTGGCCCAGGATGCCGCACAAATCCCACTCAAGGATGACTGAGATGAGCGAAAGAGAGATCGACGAGATCAGCGGCGTCGAGACCACCGGCCACAGCTGGGACGGGATCAAGGAACTCGACAACCCGATGCCGCGCTGGTGGCTGTGGACCTTCTACGTCACCATCGTCTGGGCCATTTGCTACACGATCGCCTTCCCGGCCTGGCCGCTCGTGACCAAGGCCACCGGCGGCATGCTCGGCTGGGCTAGCCGCAGCGACGTAAAGCAGGAGATGCAGGCAGCGGAAGCCGCCAAGTCGGAGTATATCGCGAAGATTGCGGAGCTGCCGGTCGAGGAAATCCTTGCCGACGACTCGCTGCGCCAGTTCGCGACGGCTGCGGGCGCGGCTGCCTTCAAGGTGAACTGCGTCCAGTGCCATGGCTCCGGTGCAACCGGTTCGGTCGGCTACCCGAACCTGAACGACGACGACTGGCTCTGGGGCGGCACGCCTGAGGCCATCTACACGACCATCTCCCACGGCATCCGCTACGGCGATGACGAGGAGACCCGGTTCTCCGAGATGCCGGCCTTCGGCGAGATGTTCTCGCGCGACGAGATCGGTTCGCTCGCCAAGTACGTCGTCTCGCTCAGCCAGGGCGGCGAGGTCGAGGGCCCGGGCGCACAGATCTTCGCCGACAACTGCGCGGCCTGCCATGGCGATAAGGGCCAGGGCGATCAGTCGGTCGGTGCGCCGAACCTGTCCGATCCGATCTGGCTCTATGGCAAGACCGAGCAGGAGATCATCTCCCAGATCCGCGCACCGAAGCACGGTGTGATGCCGGCCTGGCAGGCACGTCTCGGCGACGTGACGGTCAAGGAGCTTACGGTGTTCGTCCACTCGCTGGGCGGCGGCGAATAAGCAGCCGGATGAACGACAAGGGCCCGGAGCGATCCGGGCCCTTCTTCTTTGAGGCGCACCGCCACGAACCTCCCAGTGTGCCTCACCTTGCACCGCGCCACCATGTCGCGGCCGATCGGGCGTTCCGTCGCGGCGACCTGCCGTGCGCCTTGACGTAGATCAAGGCCCGGGATCTTCCCGTCGGGCAATGGGGCCGGGGTGGGAGGATCCTGCCGTCAGGAGTTTGCAATGTCCGGCATGGTTGAGGTTGAGCGTCACGAAGCTCAACCGGTCAATTCAGCTAAGGTTCGCCAGCCGCTCTACGAGGCGCGCAAGAAGATCTTCCCCAAGCGAGCGAACGGCAACTTCCGCCAGTTCAAGTGGCTGGTGATGGTCGTTACGCTCGGCATCTACTATCTCACGCCGTGGCTGCGCTGGGATCGCGGACCCTATGCGCCGGATCAGGCGGTGCTCGTCGACCTCGCCAACCGCCGCTTCTACTTCTTCTTCATCGAGATCTGGCCGCAGGAGTTCTTCCTCGTCGCGGGCCTGCTTGTGATGGCGGGCCTCGGCCTTTTCTTCATCACATCGGTCGTCGGCCGCGCCTGGTGCGGCTACACCTGCCCGCAAACCGTGTGGGTGGACCTCTTCCTCGTCGTCGAGCGCTTCATCGAGGGCGACCGCAACCAGCGCATGAAGCTTGATGCCGCGCCGTGGACGGCGCGCAAGGTCATGCTGCGCACGATCAAGCACACGATCTGGCTGCTGATCGCGGTTGCCACCGGCGGTGCGTGGATCCTCTATTTCGCCGACGCGCCGACGCTACTCGTGGACTTCTTCAAGGGCCATGCCGCTCCGGTCGCCTACATCACCGTCGCCGTCCTGACCGGCACGACCTACGTGTTCGGCGGCCTGATGCGTGAACAGGTTTGCACCTACATGTGCCCGTGGCCGCGCATCCAGGCGGCGATGCTCGACGAAAACTCACTTACCGTCACCTACAATGAGTGGCGTGGCGAACCGCGTACGCGTGGTGCCAAGCGCGCCGCTGCCGAGGGCATTGCGGCTGGCGACTGCGTCGACTGCAATGCATGCGTCGTCGTCTGCCCTATGGGCATCGACATCCGCGACGGCCAGCAGCTCGAATGCATCACCTGCGCGCTCTGCATCGACGCCTGCAATGGCGTCATGGACAAGCTTGGCCGCGAACGTGGCCTGATCTCATACGCAACGCTCGCCGACTACCAGCACAACATGGACATCGCCACCGGCAACGGCGCGCATGCGATCAACCCGACGCTGGTGCGCGACGAGAAGGGAAAGCTGAGCGATAAGCTGCGCCACTTCCACGTCCGCAAGCTGTTCCGCCCGCGCAGCCTGGCTTATTTCGCCGCCTGGTTGCTGGTTGGCGTGCTCCTCCTCTATGGCCTGGTCACGCGTGACCGCCTGGAGGTCAACGTGCTGCACGACCGCAACCCGCAGTTCGTGGTGCTGTCGGACGGCTCGATCCGCAACGGCTACACGGTCAAGCTGCTGAACAAGATTCCGGAGGTCCGCACGGTTACTCTGGCGATCGACGGCCTCGAGAACGGTGCAATGAGCATCGTCGGTGTCGACGAACCCGAGGCGCAGACCTTCACCGTCGAACTCGAACCGGATAGGCTGAAGACGCTGAAGATCTACGTCCGCCAGCCCTTTGAGAACGTTGCCGGCAAGAAGCAGAGCTTCTCCTTCCTCGTCGAGGATAAGGAGAACGCCGAAGCCGACCAGTATGTCGCCAATTTCGAGGCCCCGGAGTGAGCATCATGCAGAACCAACGCGTTTCCGCCGGACAGTTCACCGGGCGCCACATGATCGCCGTGATGGTCGGTGCCTTCAGCATCATCATCGCCGTCAACCTCGTGATGGCGACGATGGCGAGCCAGAGCTGGACCGGGCTGATCGTGAAGAACAGCTACGTCGCTGGGCAGGAATTCACCAAGAAGACCCAGGAAGCGCGCGCGCAGGATGCGCTCGGCTGGAATCCGTCGCTGACGATCAAGGACCGCGTGCTGACCTACGCGCTGACCGACAAGGAGGGCCGCGCTGTCACGCTGCGAGGCGGCACCGCCACCTTCTGGCGCCCGACCAGCGACCGCGAAGACGTCACCGTCGAACTGAAGCTGGATGGCACCGGCCTGTCCGCTCCGCTCGATGTGCATGATGGCGTGTGGATCATCTCGCTGGTGATCGACGCCGATCTCGACCACGCCTACCGCGACACGCGGCGTGTCCAGATATACGGAGGTACGCTGAGATGAGCTGCTGCGCACCCGGGCTTGACGGCGCGGCGGATGGCGCGATCGCGCTGCCTTCCGACGACGAGGTCCTGTTCAGTGCGCGCGATCTCGGCGACGGCGTTCGCCAGGTAGAGTTTTCCGTACCGCAGGTGCATTGCGCAGCCTGCATCGCAACGGTCGAGAATGGCCTGAAGGCGCTGCCCGCCGTCGAGGCCGCGCGCGTCAACCTTTCCACCAAGCGCGTCACCGTGCGCTGGAAGGGCGAGGATCTGCCGCCGCTCGTCTCGACGCTTGCCCGGCTCGGCTACGCGCCGAACCTGTCTGACGACGCGGCCGCCGGCCGCGACGGAACGCTTTCCGAACTCCTGCGCGCCGTTGCCGTTTCCGGCTTTGCCGCCGGCAACATCATGCTCCTTTCGGTTTCCGTCTGGTCGGGCGCCGAGGGCGCGACCCGCGACCTGTTCCACTGGGTGTCTGCGCTGATCGCGCTGCCGGCGATGCTCTATGCCGGCCGCATCTACTATCGATCCGCCTGGTCTGTGCTGAAGCATGGCCGTATGAATATGGACGTGCCGATCGCGATCGGTATCACCATGGCTTATGCGCTGTCGCTCTACGAGACGATCTACAGCGGCCCGCACGCCTATTTCGACGCGTCTGTGACGCTGTTGTTCTTCCTGCTGATCGGCCGCTCGCTTGACCATGTGATGCGCGAACGCGCACGCACGGCGGTGGTTGGTCTTGCGCGCCTGCAGCCGCGTGGCGCGCTGGTGGTCCTGCCGGATGGGGGGCGCGAATACCGTCCGGTCTCGGAGATCGAGCCCGGCATGACGGTGCTGGTCACAGCCGGCGAACGCATACCGCTCGATGCGGTGGTCACGGAAGGCCGCTCGGACCTCGACTGCTCACTGGTCAACGGCGAAAGCGCGCCGCAGACGGTGGCGGAGGGGGCGACGGTGCGCGCTGGCACGCTCAACCTCACCGGACCGCTGACGCTGCGCGCAATTGCGCCGGCATCCCAGTCATTCCTTGCCGAGATGCTGCGGATGATGGAGGCCGCCGAGGGCGGCCGTGCCCGCTACCGCCGCATCGCCGATCGTGTTTCGGCGATGTACGCGCCGGTGGTGCATCTCACCGCGCTCGTCACCTTCTTCGGCTGGCTGATCGCCACCGGCGACTGGCACCTTGCCGTTACCATCGCCATTGCCGTCCTGATCATCACCTGCCCGTGCGCGCTGGGTCTTGCCGTGCCGATCGTGCAGGTGGTTGCCGCGCGCCGGCTGTTCGAGAACGGCGTGATGGTTCGCGATGGTGCCGCGATGGAGCGTCTAGCCGAAGCCGACATGGTGGTGTTCGACAAGACGGGCACGCTGACGCTCGGTCAGCCGCGCCTCGTCAACACGCACGAGATCGATCCGGACGCGCTTGAAGCTGCGGCCGAACTTGGTGCACATTCGCGCCACCCGCAGTCGCAGGCGATCGCCGCTTTCAAGGGTGCGGGCGGCAAGCCGATCAAGTTCACATCCATTACCGAATACCCCGGCCAGGGAGTCGAGGGCCATACAGCGGGGGCAGTATGGCGCCTCGGTCGCGGGGGTTGGGCCGGGGAAGGCGAGGGGACGCTTATCGGGCGGGATGGCGTCTCCCTCGCTACCTTTTCCTTTGAGGACAAGCCGCGCGCCGACGCGCGCGAGGCAGTCTCGATCCTCAAGCGCGAGGTCGGGCCGGTGGTCATGTTGTCCGGCGACAACGAGGCCGCATGCCGCACCGTCGCCAGGGAACTCGACATCGACGTCTACGCTTCGGGGCTGATGCCGGCCGACAAGGTCGCTCGCATCGAGGAAGCGACGAGCCAGGGCCGCAAGGTGCTGATGGTCGGCGACGGCCTCAACGACGCGCCGGCCTTGGGGGCTGCCTACGTCTCGATGGCGCCGGCGACGGCTGCGGATGTTGGCCGCAACGCCGCTGATTTCGTCTTCCTGCACGAGAGCCTGAAGGCTGTGCCGGTCGCGGTCGAGGTTGCCCGCCGCGCGGGACGGCTGATCCGTCAGAACGTCGCCATCGCGATCGTCTACAATATCTTTGCGGTGCCGATCGCGATTTTGGGCTATGTTACGCCGCTGATCGCGGCGGTAGCCATGTCGACATCCTCGATCCTGGTCATCGCAAATGCTCTCCGGCTAGGAAAGGCTGGCAGATGAGCATGCTCATCTATCTCATCCCGGTAGCGCTGCTGCTCGGCGGCGGCGCGCTCGTGGCGTTCCTGTGGGCGGTGCGGACCGGGCAATACGAGGACCTCGACGGCGCAGCGGCACGTATCCTGCTCGATGATGAGGACGACAAGCCACTTTTAAAGTGAACGCGTGGGCGAAAACGGCGTCGCGCTTTCGCCCGCATTAAATCTTGATCAAAATTATCAAGAATGATAGTCCGGCCGTGAAGGGTTTACAGGACCGGGTCATGGCTATCGAGACATTGTATTCGCGGGTACGACTGGTTGCGCTGGCGCTTGCCGTGTCGGGTGTTCCGGCAATTGCGCAGGAAACGTCCCAGAGTGGCGGCGACAAGTCGTTGACCGTCGAGCTCAATGCCCTGCAGCCCAGCCAGCGCGGCTGCCGCTTCACCTTCGTGGCGACCAACAGGCTCGGCGCCGAACTCAAGAGCGTCGGCTTCGAGCTGGTGCTCTTCAACAAGGCTGGAATGGTGAGCCGCATCATCATCGTCGACTTCAAGGACCTGCCGGAAGGCAAGACCAAGGTCCGGCAGTTTGACTTTTCCGGTATCCAGTGCGCCGATCTCGGCCGTGTCCTCGTCAACGATGCGACGGACTGTGCCGGTGACGGCGTAGAACCGAAGGCGTGCATCCGGTATCTTAAGACAGACACCCGAGCCGAAACCGAATTCGGGGTATAAACGTGCAGATCATCAAGAATCTCGTCGCCGCCTCGCTGGCGGCGGGCCTCGCGCTGGCTCCGGTGGCCGGCATTGCCCAGGAGGCGCAGCCTCAGCAGGCTGAGCAGGCGCCGGTGACTGTTCCGGACGCTGAAGCCGCTCCGGTCGCGCCCGCGCCGGTGGCGGAAGCTCCGTCTGCGCAGCCCCTGGCGGCCCCGGTCCCAGCAGCAACCGCTCAGGCTGACGAGGCGGACGTGACGGTCTTCGATCAGGTCGTCGAGCGCGACGCCACGCTGCCGCACAATCTTTCGCCGTGGGGCATGTTCATGGCGGCCGACTGGGTGGTCAAGGCCGTGATGATCGGCCTTGCCTTCGCTTCGTTGGTCACCTGGACGGTGTGGCTCGCCAAGTCGCTCGAGCTCGCCGCCGCACGCCGCCGTCTGGGCGCGCATCTCGACCGCATCATCGGCTCGAAGACGCTGGATGAGGCCGCCGGGGCGCTTGAGAACCGCTCGGGTCCCGCTCCGCTTCTGGTGCGTGCCGCGCGCCATGAAATGCAGATGTCGTCCGACATGCTGCCCTACGGCGGCAGCGCTGGCCTCAAGGAGCGTGTCGCGTCGCACCTGTCGCGCATCGAGGCGCAGGCCTCGCGCCGCATGACCCGCGGCACCGGCGTGCTCGCGACCATTGGTTCGACTGCCCCGTTCGTCGGCCTGTTCGGCACGGTCTGGGGCATCATGAACTCGTTCATCGGCATTTCGGAATCGCAAACGACCAACCTCGCAATCGTCGCCCCCGGCATTGCCGAGGCGCTGCTGGCAACGGCGATCGGCCTTGTCGCAGCTATCCCGGCCGTCGTCATCTACAACGTGTTCGCGCGCTCCATCGCCGGCTACAAGCTGCTGCTGGGCGATGCGTCGGCCGCCGTCGAGCGCCTGGTGAGCCGTGACATTGATCGCCGCGCGCTGCCGCAGGCGGTTCGCGCAGTGCGCGCCGCGGAGTAGAACCCATGGCAGGCGGCATCCGCAAAGGCGCTGACGACGACGAGCTGTCGGAAAACCACGAGATCAACGTCACGCCGTTCATCGACGTGATGCTGGTGCTGCTGATCATCTTCATGGTCGCGGCACCGCTGGCGACGGTCGACATCAGTGTTGACCTGCCCAATTCCACGGCGACGCCGCAGCCGCGGCCCGACAAGCCGCTCTACGTGACTGTGCAGGAAGACCTCACCGTTTCGGTCGGCGAGAACCAAGTCGCGCATATTGACCTGCGCAGCGAGCTCGATCGCGCGACCAACGGCGACAAGGACGCCCGCGTCTTCCTGCGCGCAGACAAGTCCGTCGCCTATGGCGACCTCATGAACATCATGAACCTGCTGCGCATGGGCGGCTACACCAAGATCGCGCTGGTCGGTCTGGAAACCGTCGGCGCGAATGCGGAAGGCGCGGCCCAGGGGACGGAATGAGCGGCTATTCGGACATAGCCTGGTCGCGCAATCTGAGCCGCACCTCTGCGGGCCAGATCGCCCTGTGGTCGGTCGCGGCGCTTGCGATGGTCACGGTCCACGCCGGTGCTGCCTGGTTCGCGATGCAGGAACGTCCCGTGGTGATGGAAGACGACGCCGCTCCGGCGATCATGGTCGACCTCGCCTCGCTGACGATGGCTCCTGCCGCAGAGACCGAACAGGTGGCGGCCGATGCCGTCGACGCGGTTGAGGCGGAGAAGGTCGAAGCCGTCGAGCCTGCCGAGCAGGTCGAAGAGGTCGAGCCGGTTGAAGCCGAACCGGTAGAGGAGACAGCAGAAACCGTCGAGCCAGAGGTCGTCGAGGCTGAGCCCGTCGAGACGGCGATGGCCAACATGCCGGTCGATCCGCTGCTTGCAGATGAGGTCGAGCCGGTGGAGGAGCCTGAAGTCGCAGCCGTCGCCTCGGAGGTTGTCGAGCCGGAAGAGGTCGAGGAAGTGCTTCCCGAGGTCGCGATGATCCCGGAACCGCGTCCCGAGCCGAAGATCGAGCGCCCGAAGGTTGAAAAGCCGAAGCGCGAGAAACCGGTCGAAGAGCGCAAGAAGCCGCGCCGTCAGGAAGCCTCGCAGCAGCAGGTGAGGGCGCAGGTGAAGACGGCGCAGAACGCGCCGCGTGCCGCAGCCCCGCAGGCCGCCGCCGGTTCCGGCTCGTCAATGAGCCCGGCGCGCTGGCAGTCAAAGGTCATGGCGCATCTCGAGCGCCGCAAGCGCTATCCCGCCTCAGCCAAGCGCGCGCGCCAGCAGGGCATCGTCCAGGTGCGCTTCACCATCGACGGTGACGGCAATGTTGGTTCCGTGTCGCTGAGCCGTTCGTCGGGCGTTTCGGAGCTCGACGAGGAGGTGCTGTCGCTCGTCCGCCGTGCCTCGCCAGTGCCGGCTCCGCCTCCCGGCGTGGGCCGCACCATCGTGGTGCCGATCAAGTTTAGCCTGCGCTGACAGCGAACATCAGACAGAAAACGAGCCGGTCCGGAACTTCCGGATCGGCTCAAGTTTATCAGCCAGTCGCTGACGATTTATGTGAGCTAGGAAAACGGCTTCTAGAAGAAGTCGACCTCGCCTGCGGCTTCCTCGTCCTTCATCTGGATCTCGAGACCTGCGGAGCCGATGGAACGGACGAGTTCGCTGAGCTTCAGCGTTTCGGTCGCGGCGCTGGTGTCGATGTACCAGTGCGGCTCACTCGCTTCGCCGAGCGCGCGCAGAAAATCGGCCACGCCGGCAATGCGCTGCGCACTCAGGTCCGCATCCTGCATGGCGCGGACATAGTCCTCGTCGGAGGAACCGACGTCCCAGGTGGCGCGCGCAATCGCCGCCTGGTTGCGGTCGATGCGCGCCGAGATCTCCTCAAGCTCGGCATGGATCCTCGCCAGAACGTCGATCAGGCGCTCCGGATTTCCGCTTTGCGCAAGTTGCTGGGTCAGGATCATGCGAGGCTCGATTCCGGGTCTTGCTGTCAGTGCAGCTTGCCGACGATGGCCTCGAGGGCCCGGCGCAGCTGGTCGGTGTTGAACGGCTTCGTCAGGTAGTTGTTGAGGCCAAGCTTGCGCCCTTCCTCAAGCACGGCGCGGTCCGGGCTGCCGGTCAGAATCATGAACGGCACGCGCGAGGTCGGCTTGTAGGTACGGATGGCGTGCAGCAGCTGCAGGCCGTTCATCTTCGGCATGTTCATGTCCGAGATGATCAGGTGCGAAGGCTGCGTCATCATCATCTTCATGGCCTGTTCGCCATCCGACGCTACCTGGATGTTGCGGAAACCAAGCGACTCCAGAGCTTCACGCACGAGCAGGCGGCTGGTGGTCGTGTCGTCTACGACGAGAATCCTGAGTTGTGCTAGCAGCGACATTGCGCGAATTCCTTTGTATGTATCGTCAGTTCAACAGGCCCGACCCGGACTGGTTGTGGGTCAGGACGCTGTCGAGCGCGATCAAGCTGATCATTCGTCCTTCCATCGCGATCACTCCCTTCATGAAGGAGCGCGCGAGCTCCGAGGCGACATTCGGAGTTGCCTGGATGGACGAAGATTCGACCGTGAGAATGTCGGACACCGCATCGACCAGAAGGCCGATGGTCTGGCGCCCAACCTGCGTAATGATGATGACGTGGCGCGGTGTTGGATCAGCTGGCGTAAAGCCGAGTCGCGCAGCCAGATCAACGACCGGAAGCACCGCGCCGCGCAGGTTGATCACACCCTTCACATAATGTTCGGAGTGTGGCAGCGGCGTCGTCGGCGTCCAGCCGCGGATGTCGCGGACCGACATGATGTCGACGCAGAACTCCTGCTGGCCAAGACGGAAGGCGATGAGCTCGTTGTTGGCACCGGCCACGCTCTGTTCGTGCAACTGGGTCATGCTGCGTTCCTCTTGCGGTTGGCGTCGATGCGAGCCATCTCGGTGCGCGAGCCGGCGACAATGGCATCTACGTCAAGGATGACTGCAACGCGGCCATCGCCAAGGATCGTGGCGGCCGCCACGCCGAAGACATGGCCGTAATTGGTTTCGAGGCTCTTGATGACCACCTGCTGCTGGCCGATGATCGCGTCGACCATCAGTGCGCACTGCGACTGGTTCTCGGTCTCGACCATGACCGCGACGCTCTGGACCGGATCGGCCTCGACCTCGCGATAACCAAGCACGGCACCGACGTCGATCAGCGGGATGAACGAGCCACGGATCGCGATGACGCGGGCCTTTTCGCCGAGGCCGTGGATGTCGCTTTCCTTCGGCTGCAGCGTCTCGACGATGGTCGAGAGCGGCACAACAAGGGTCTGGCCGGCGACCGTGACGACCATGCCGTCGAGTACGGCCAGCGTCAGCGGCAGCGACAGAGTGAAGGTCGTGCCCTGGCCGGGGCGCGACGAGATCGAGATGCGGCCGCCGAGCGCCTGGATGGAGCGGCGGACAACGTCCATGCCGACGCCGCGGCCCGACACGTCCGAGATCTTCTCCGCGGTCGAGAAGCCCGGCGCGAAGATCAGGTCATCGATCTCGGCGTCGGTGAGCTGAGCGTCGGGCGAGATGATGCCCTTCTTGACGGCGATATCGCGGACGCGCTGGCGGTTGATGCCCGCTCCGTCGTCGGCAACCTCGATCACCACGCGGCCCGAGCGATGTGCCGCGATCATGCGGACGACGCCCTGTTCAGGCTTGCCCTTGGCGATGCGGTCCTCGGGCTTCTCGATGCCGTGGTCGATCGCATTGCGGATCATGTGGGTGAGCGGGTCGGCAAGGCGCTCGATGACGGTCTTGTCGACTTCGCAGTTTTCACCCTCGGTGATCAGGCGCACCGACTTGCCGGTCATGTCGGCAACTTCGCGCACCACACGCGACATGCGCTGGAAGATCGGGCGAACCGGCTGCGCGCGAATTGCCATGACGGAGTCCTGGATCTCGCGGGTCAGGTGCTCAAGGTCGTCGAGGCCAACCGCAACGTCGGAGAGGCGGGCAATGCCTGCCTCCATGACGCGCTGCGCCAGCATCGACTGGTTGATCACCAGCTCGCCGACGAGATCGATCAGGCGATCGACGCGATCGAGATCAACGCGGATCGTGGCGCTCGGAGCAGGGGCCGATGCGGCAGCCGCGGCGTTTGCCGCCGGCGCTGCCGGAGCCGCGGCAACAGCGGGAGCCGCCTCCTGAACTGGGGCTGCGACCGGTTCGGGCGCCGGAGCTGCCGGCTTGACCTCGAAGACCGGAGCGGCGGCAACCGGAGCAACGGCCTTTTCAGCCTGTTCCTCGGCAGCGACCTGCGCAAGGACTTCCTTCACGACCTTCTCGGCTTCTTCCGGAGCTTCGACGAAGCCGGAAATCAGCGGACGGACTTCCAGATCGCAGTCGAACTCGACGAACTCGAAGATTTCGCGAACGGCAGCTTCGGTGCCGTCGGTCTTCAGCTTGATGGTCCAGTCGAAATAGGCGCCTTCCGGATCAATCGCGTCGAGATGCGGCAGCGAGGAGTAGTCGCAGGTGACTTCCATCTCGCCCATGCGGCCGAGCTCGCGCAGCAGGCGCAGCGCGTCGTTCGCCTTGGCGTAGAGCTCCGGCTTCGGACGGAAGCGAATTTCGAAGCCCTCGGTGTGGGACGCGTCCTCGGCGAGCAGCTCATCGAAGTCGATCTTGACCGGTGCGAAGCCGAACTCGTCGACCTGCGGCTCTTCCGGCTGCTCGTCGGCGAAATCGAAGTGAACCGGGGTCGGCACGAAGCCGAACTCGTCGGGCACAAGTGCGGCGCCTTCGACCGGCTCGATTGCGACAGGGGCAGCCGCAGGCGCGGCCGCTGCCGGAGCCGCAGGAGCGGGCTCGATGCCGCAGGCCTTCTGCAGTTCCTCAGTCATCTGCGCGACACGAGCCTCGTCGGCCGCACCGCCATCACGGGAGATGCGAACGAGGTCGGACAGGACGTCCGCCGAGCGCAGCATCAGCTTGATGATCTGCTGCGTGATCTCGATGCGGCCACTGCGCATGCCGTCGAGCGTCGTCTCGAAGGTGTGGGCGAACCGCACCAGGGCGTCGAGGCCGAATGCGCCGGCGCCGCCCTTGATCGAATGAACCGCGCGGAACACCGCATTGATGGTCTCGACGTCGCCTTCCTCACGCTCGATGGTGAGAAGGCCGTCCTCGAGTTCGGCAAGCTGCTCCTCGCATTCCTGGAAGAAGGTCTGCTTGATGGCTGCCATGGTATCCATGGGGCGATTCCTCTGGCCTCAGGCTGCGACTCGGTTGATGGCGGAGACGAGCTTGACCGGATCGAACGGCTTGATGATCCAGCCGCTGGCGCCGGCACGGCGCGCGCGATCCTTCTTGTCGTCGGTGCTCTCGGTGGTCAGCACCAGGATCGGTATGGCCCGGTGCTTCTCGCTGCCGCGGACGGCCTCGATGAAGCCGAAGCCATCGAGCCGCGGCATGTTGATGTCGGTGATGATGACGTCCGGGGCGCAGGTCTCCAGCACCTCGAGGCCGTGGATGCCGTCTTCGGCCTGAACGACTTCCATGCCAGCATCGATCAGCGCCGCCTTCAGCATCTCGCGAATGGTCCGCGAATCATCGACGGTCAGAATGGTCTTCGGCATCGTCAGTGGTTCCTTGCCGTAAAGTTTGAAATTTCAAGACCGGCAATTTCGATGGCGTCCGTGAAAGCGGGCGATGGTTCGGAAATCGTCAGTTCAGAGCCGTCAGCGGTCCAAGTAGCGGCCGCCGACAGCAGGATCTGCAGGCACTGTGCGCCGACGCGTTCGATGTGCGATGCATTCAGCATCACATCCTTGCCGCGCAGAGCCAGCAGCTGGCTGGCCAGCGGCCCGGCGGCCTTGATGTCGAGCTCCGTCGGGAGCGTTATGCACTCAGCGGCATTCCCCATTGCCACTCTCCCTTAGAATTCTTCCCAGTCATTTGCGTCCGGTGCGGCGGCAAGCGCGGCTGCACCCTGGCTGCGGTAGGTCGTCTGGCGCGGCGAGGGCAGCGGCGCGACGGCCGGACGGGCCGGCTTCTCGACGCGGCGAGCCCTCTTCGCGCCTTCGCCAAGCATGAAGGCGGAGACATTCTGGGCGAGCGTCGCGGCCTCGTTGCGCAGCGAATGCACGGCAGCCGTCGTCTCCTCGACCATGGCCGCGTTCTGCTGCGTGCCCTGATCCATCTCGCTGACGGCGGTGTTGATGTCGGAAAGGCCGATCGACTGCTCGCGGGACGAAGAGGCGATGCTGGCGACCAGCTCATCGATCTCGATCACGCTTGCGATGATGCGCTCGGACACCTCGCCGGTTTCCGCCATCAGCTTCACGCCCTGCTCGACCTGTGCGGAGCTGGTGGAGATCAGGCCCTTGATCTGCTTGGCAGCCTCGGCGGAACGCTGCGCCAGCGCGCGGACTTCCGAAGCAACAACCGCGAAGCCGCGGCCAGCCTCGCCGGCGCGGGCTGCCTCGACGCCGGCGTTGAGCGCCAGCAGGTTGGTCTGGAACGCGATCTCGTCGATGACGCCGATGATCTGCGAGATTTCCTGCGAGGACTTCGCGATCTCGCTGATGGCGTGGACGGCGTTGCGGACGATCTCGCCCGAATGCTTGGCCTCGTCACGGGTCGACACCACCTTTGCGGCGGCCTGCGAAGCGCCCTCGGCGGCGCGCTTGACGCTTGCGGTCAGCTGATTGAGCGCGGCAGCGGTCTGCTCGAGACGCATTGCCTGGTGCTCGGTGCGCTGGGCGAGGTCATCGGCGGCATTGCCGATTTCGGACGAGCTCGACCCGATGCTGTCGGCCGACTGCGCAACCTGCGACAGTGTCGACGACAACGAGGCGATCGCCGCGTTGAAGTCGTCCTTGAGCTGGCCGAATTCCGGCGCAAGGTCGCCCTCAAGGCGGGTGGTAAGATTGCCGGCGGCGACGTTACGCAGCGCCGCGGTGATGGCTGCGACGGCCTCCTGCTGGCGGCGCTCAACTTCCTTGCGCTCGGCCTCGGCCTTCTGGCGCTCTTCTTCCTGCGCCTCAAGGTAGGTCGAGATGGCCAGATCCATGTCCAGCATGACCGCCTTCATCACGGCGGTGAGCGACTCGCTTACAGCCTCCGGCGTGGAGCGGCGCGCAAACAGCGTCGGCCACTGCTCCTGCACGATGGCTTTGATGAGATGTTCAAAAACCAGCGCGTAGCCGCCGATGTACCAACTCGGCTCGAGGCCGAGGCGCGCGTGCGCACGGCCGATTCGGGTGCTGGCTGCTTCGTAATCCGGGCCGAAATTTCCGTCGGCGATGACGTTCCAGTGCGACTCCTGCAGGCGCTTGGCCGTCGCCATGTGGGCATCGGACTTGAAGAAGTGCGAAATCTGCGGAGTCCGGCTGATCTTGCCATAGAACTCGGTCAGGGCAGGACCGATCGCGCGGGCGAGCGTCGGCTTCAGGTCCCGAATCTTCTGACGCATGGAAGAATCAAGAGCAATGAACGCAAGACGGTCTTCGAGCGACGTCCGGTTGGCATGCGAAACGGCCATATCCTGATAGTCCCGAGCCGCCGGGAAGCGGCTTAATGCTGAATGAAAGTTCGCATTCCGGCGAATCCGGATCGGGTGCGCGGCATCATGCCTTTGGTATCCCCACCAAGCCCCTCCTGAGGGAATAGAGAGGATTTGTTTCTCCATTCTTAACGCAAGCCCTTGGCGCGCAAGGGGTTGGGTGCCCAAGGGGGAGGCTGGCAGCATAAAAAAGAGGCCGGATGTGACCCGGCCTCTTCGGTGCCAGCGTGTCGAAAGGAGCTTACGCGTTCTGCGCGGCGACGACGATGATCTCGACGCGGTATTCCGGCGCTGCCAGCGGCACCTGGCCGGTTGCACGCGCCGGGGTGTTCGCCGGGTCGACCCAGGCTTCCCATGCCGCGTTCATCTCGGCGAAGTCGTTGATGTCGGCGAGCCATACCTGGGCCGACAGGATGCGCGACTTCGACGAGTTCGACAGAGCTAGCAGACGGTCGATCTCGGCCAGCGCGGATTCAGTCTGCTCCTTGACGGTCTTGCCCTCGCCAACCTGGCCAGCGAGGTAGACGATGCCGTTGTAGGCAACGGCCTGGCTCATGCGGGGACCGACTTCGTGACGGATGATGCTCATGAAACTCTCCTGATTGGGCGCCATCTACTACTTAATTTGAGGCCGCTTCCGCAACGGCTGTTCAGACGAAGCTGGATCTTTTGCCATCGACGGCATCGGCGATGAAGGCGGCGACGGTCTGGATGCGGCGCAGCGTGCGGACGGACTCGTGGTAGACCAGCCAGTAGGCGCGGCGGATCGGCGGCGTTACCGGCACCTGCACCAGTTCGTCGTGCATGCGGGCGATAAAGGTGTGGAGGATGCCGATGCCTGCGCCCGAGCGCACCGCCTCGACCTGACCGAGTGCCGAGGAGACCGCAAAGCTCGCGTGCCAGTCCGGCAGGATTTCCGGGCCATAGTCGAGCGACGGGCTGATGACGAGGTCGGGTACGTAGCCGATCAGACGATGCTGCCGCAGCTCCGCGCGGTTCGCCGGGAGACCATGCTTTTGCGCATAATCCCGTGAGGCGTAGAGGCCGAGTGTGTAGTCGACCAGCTTTGAGGCGACCAGCCGGCCTTCGGTCGGACGTTCCACGGTGATGGCGATGTCGGCCTCGCGTCGCGACAAGGAAAACGAGCGAGGCACCGGAACCAGCTGGATCGACAGCGAGGGAAAGCGCTGGGTGAGCGCGCCCAACCGCGGGGCCAGGAAGGCGACGCCGAAGCCGTCCGGAGCGCCAACGCGGACGGTGCCGGAAACGTCGTCGCTTTCTCCGGCGATCTCGGATCGCGCGGCGATCATGTCGGCCTCAATGCGCTCGGCGACGGTGAGGAAGCGTTCGCCCTGCTCGGTCAGCTCCGAACCAGTGGTGAGGCGGCGAAACAGTTTTGCGCCGAGGCTTTCCTCAAGCGCTGCGATCCGGCGCGAGACGGTCGCGTGGTTGAGCTCGAGCCGCCGCGCGGCACCAAGGATCTGACCGGCCCGCGCCACGGCGAGGAATATACGAACGTCGTCCCAGTTCATCGGCACCTCACGTCAGGCATTGCAGCAGATCATGTGCCGCGACGCAAGGAAATCGAATTTTTGCACAACGGATGCGAACTTCCTGACGTTGCATTGCCCGAGGGTAAGCATGACAATGCGGGTAACTTTCGAGGGAGAACGCACCATGATCGAAGTCGGTCACTTTATCGGCGGCAAGCGAGTCGCGGGCACCAGCGGCCGCAGCCAGGATTTTCTGCAGCCGCTCGACGGCACCGTGCGCGGCCGCGTCGCGCTGGCATCCGCAACCGAGGTTCGCGCCGCGGTCGCAAACGCCAAGGAGGCGCAGCCGGCCTGGGCGGCCACCAACCCGCAGCGCCGCGCGCGCGTCCTCATGAAGTTCCTTGAACTCGTCCACGCCGAGTATGACGAGCTTGCCGAGACGCTCGCCCGCGAGCACGGAAAGACCATCGCCGACGCCAAGGGCGACATTCAGCGCGGCCTCGAGGTTGTCGAGTTCTGCATCGGCGCGCCGCACCTGCTGAAGGGCGAGTACACCGACGGCGCGGGTCCCGGCATCGACACCTTCTCCATGCGCCAGCCGCTCGGCGTCGTCGCCGGCATCACCCCGTTCAACTTTCCGGCGATGATCCCGCTGTGGAAGATCGCGCCGGCGATCGCCTGCGGCAACGCCTTCATCCTCAAGCCGTCGGAGCGCGACCCGTCCGTGCCGATGCGCATTGCCGAGCTCTTCATCGAGGCAGGCCTGCCGGCCGGCGTCCTCAACGTCGTCAATGGCGATAAGGAAGCGGTGGACGCGATCCTCGACGATCCGGACATCAAGGGCATCGGCTTCGTCGGCTCGACGCCGATCGCGCAGTACATTTATGCGCGCGGCTGCGCCAACGGGAAGCGCGTTCAGTGCTTCGGCGGCGCCAAGAACCACCTCATCATCATGCCGGACGCCGACATGGACCAGACCGTCGACGCGCTGATCGGCGCGGGATACGGCTCTGCCGGCGAACGCTGCATGGCGGTGTCGGTCGCGGTTCCGGTCGGCCAGGAGACGGCGGATCGTCTCATCGAGAAGCTCGCCCCGCGCGTCGAGGGCCTCAAGGTCGGCCCGTCGACGGACTCTTCCGCCGACTTCGGGCCGCTGGTGACCAAGGAAGCGCTCGCCCGCGTCAAGAATTACGTCGACATCGGCGTGCAGGAAGGCGCGAAGCTGGTGGTCGATGGCCGCAACTTCACGCTGCAGGGCTACGAGAACGGCTATTACATGGGCGGCTGCCTGTTCGACCATGTCACGCCGGACATGCGCATCTACAAGGAAGAGATCTTCGGGCCGGTGCTGTCGGTCGTACGCGCCAATACTTACGAGGAGGCGCTGCGTCTGCCGACCGAGCACGAATACGGCAACGGCGTCGCGATCTTCACCCGAGACGGTGATGCGGCCCGCGACTTCGCCTCGCGCGTCCAGGTCGGCATGGTCGGCATCAACGTGCCGATCCCGGTGCCGATCGCTTACTACACCTTCGGGGGCTGGAAGGCCTCGGGCTTCGGCGACCTCAACCAGCACGGTCCGGACGCCTTCCGCTTCTACACCAAGACGAAGACCGTCACCGCGCGCTGGCCGTCCGGCATCAAGGATGGTGCAGAGTTCGTCATCCCGACAATGCGGTAATCCTCCGAAAAGACTTGAAGATGCGGGCGCCCACGTGGCGCCCGTTTCGCTTCAGCATGTTCCATTGCGCCGCGTCATAAAATCGTGATGGAACGGCACACCCGTCGCTGCCTTTCCACTCCATGACGACTCCCGCTATGCGGGTAGAGAAAGTGGAGGCGTAGCGATGAAACGCATTCCGATATTTGTGGCGATGATCGCGGCAGGCGTGACCCTGGGCGCCTCCCCGCTTGCCTCGGCGGACAACCAGCAGCCGCAGCAGGCACAGCCCGCACCCGCGGGTGAAGCAGCCGATATGATGTCGCTGTCCATGTGCGGCGAGCGCGAGCAGGTTCTCTCCGCGCTCAAACAGCAGTTCAGCGAGGACCCGATGGCCGTCGGCCAGGTCGACGATCAGGCGGTGATGGAGATCCTGGTCTCCGACACCGGCACCTGGACAATACTCGCGACCGGTACCGATGGCGTCAGCTGCATTCTGTCGGCCGGCGAGGGCTTCCAGAGCAACATGCTCGTGCGCGGTGTGGATATCTGATCAGCGGCGAGCGGCGGCTTCCGCAAGCTCGCGCAGCATGACCATGAGCTTTTCCGCTTCGAGTGCGGCGCGGATTTCGTCGCGGTCAAGCACCGCATGGATGAGTGCGACGTGATGGCCGGCGGCGCGGGCAAGTCCCGCCTCGCTGTGGTAGCGGTACCAGAAGCGGCGGCTGTGGGTCTGCAACGGGGCCGCGACGCGGGTTGCGAAGATGTTCTCTGATGCCTCGCCAATGATCTCATCGAGCATCTTGTCGGCTTCGAGGAAGGCGAGCACGTCCGCCTGGACGACCGCCGCGTGCATGGCGCGGGCGGCTTCTTCGAGACGCAGACGATTGGTCGGCGAGGCGTGTCGGGCGGCGGCGCGTGCCAGTACCGTTTCAACTCCCCGGCGTGCTTCCACGATCAGCACCCAGTCCTGTGCACGCAGCGGAGCGATCGCAAGACCCGCGCGAGGTCGGATCTCGATCAGCCCCTCCCAGGCCAGACGCTGGATCGCCTCGCGCACAGGTGTGCGGCCAAGATCGAGGCTGTCGATCAGGACGCGTTCGGTGACCACCGCAGCCGGCGGCAACTCCAGAGTGACGATCATTTTTTCAAGCGCACGATAGGCGCGCTGCGCAGCCGGCTCGGCCACCAGGTTGCGGGTAGGCACTGCTATCTCCTTTACTGCGCAATGATATATCAGAGTCGAGTTGTGCTTGACAGGCATATCAGCGGCGCGATATCGATCTGATATATCAGAGGAGGCATCCCCATGTGGTCTGGCGTATTTCCCGCGGTAACGACGAAATTCACGGACGTGGACAAGCTAGACCACGCTGAGATGGAGCGCTGTTTTGGGCTGTTGATGGAGGCCGGTTGCGATGGGCTGATCGTCGCCGGCTCGCTCGGCGAAGGGCCGATGCTGACCCATGGCGAGAAGCTCGACCTTCTGAAAATCGCCCGCAGCGTTGCCGGCGGCAAGCCGGTGCTGCTGACTGTGAATGAGGCTGCGACGCGCGATGCCTGCATGCTGGCGCAGGCCGCTCGAGTGGCGGGTGCCGACGGCATCATGCTCGTGCCATCTCCGATATATCACACCGATCCGGACGAGACGGTCGAGACGCTGAGGGCGGTCGCGGCGGCCAGCGATCTGCCGATCATGATCTACTCGAACCGCATCGCCTATCGCGTCGATGTCACCGTGCCGGTCCTTGAGCAGCTAGCCGGCGTCGAGAACATTGTTGCGATCAAGGAATCGTCTGACGACATCCGCCGCACAACCGACATCATCAATACCTTCGGCGACCGCTTCGATGTCTTCACCGGCGTCGACAACCTCGCCTTCGAGGCGCTGGCGCTGGGTGCTGTCGGCTGGGTGGCGGGCCTTGTCACCGCCTTCCCGCGCGAAACAGTCGCGATCTACCAGCTGATGAAGCAGGGGCGCTACGACGAGGCGCTGAAGATCTACCGCTGGTTCCGCCCGCTGCTCGACCTCGATGTTTCGACCTACCTCGTCCAGAACATCAAGCTCGCCGAGGTGCTGGCGATCGGTTCGAACGACCGGGTGCGCATGCCGCGCAAGCCGCTGTCTGGGGAACGTCGCGCCGCGGTGGAGAAGATCATCACGCAGGCCCTTGCGACGCGGCCCGAACTGCCGTCATTCTGAGGCACCCCCAACCGCTTCCAGATTGCGTGCATCTCGATGAGTTACAATGAAATTGCGGTGGTCGGTGCCGGCGTCGTTGGCATCTGCGCCGCAACCTATCTCGCCGAAAGCGGCCAGCGCGTCGTCCTGTTCGACCGCACTGGCGTCTGCGAGGAAACCAGTTCCGGCAACGCCGCCGCCCTTGCCTTCTCCGACGTGCTGCCGCTCGTGCAGAAGGGCATGATGCGCAAGCTGCCGCAGTGGCTGAAGGACCCGCTCGGCCCGCTTTCCATCCCGCCGGCCTATCTCCCGAAACTGATGCCGTGGCTGTGGCGCTTCTGGCGTGCCTCTGCCGACGAACATTACGAGGCAAGCCTTTCGGCGCAGACGGCGCTGATGGGTGTGGCCGAGCGCGAGTGGATGGCGCTCATCAACCGCTCCGGAACGCGTGCCATGCTCAACGAGCACGGTTCGCTCGATCTCTATGAGAGCCAGGCCGAGTTCGCGGCCGAGCTGCCGGGCTGGGAAGCCAAGGCCCGCCACGGCATCGAGTTCCGCCATCTCGACATGGAGGAAGCGGCTGAGATCCAGCCGGGCCTGTCGCCGAGCTTCGTGCGCGCGACCTTCGTGCCGGGCTGGAAGAATGTCAGCGACCCGAAGCTGTTCAGCAAAGCGATCTATGCCTACGCCGAAACCACCGGCCGGGTCCTCTTCGACCGAAAGACGATCACCGGGATCGTCCCCGGCGTCCAGGGCGCGGCGGTGCGGTTCGATGACGGCGGCAGCGAGGACTTCAAGGCGGTCGTGGTCTGCGCAGGCGCCTGGTCGAAGAACCTTGCGGCCCAGCTCGGCGACCGCGTGCCGCTCGAAACCGAGCGCGGGTACAACACGACGCTGCCGCCCGGTGCCTTCGACGTGCGCTGCCAGCTGATCTTCCCGGCGCACGGCTTCGTCATCACGCCGCTGTCGACGGGCCTACGCGTTGGCGGCGCGGTCGAGCTCGGCGGCCTCAAGCGCCCGCCGAACTATGCGCGCTCGCGGGCCATGCTGGAAAAGGCGAAGCGTTTCCTGCCCGGCCTTCGGGCCGAGGGAGGACGCGAATGGATGGGCTACCGCCCGTCGCTGCCGGATTCGCTGCCGGTCATCGGCAAGTCGACCGCATCGCCGTACGTCACCTACGCCTTTGGCCACGGCCATCTTGGACTGACGCAGGCCGCCGCCACCGGCGCGCTGGTGCGCGACCTGGTGCTTGGCCGCACGCCGCCCATATCGCTCGATCCATACTCACCTCAGAGGTTCTGACCAACATGGCGCGCCACTCCTTCTTCTGCCTTGACGGACACACATGCGGTAATCCGGTTCGGTTGGTAGCAGGAGGAGGCCCGCTGCTGCAGGGCTCCACGATGATGGAGCGGCGCGCCCATTTCCTCGCCGAGTATGACTGGATCCGCAAAGGGCTGATGTTCGAGCCGCGCGGACACGACATGATGTCGGGCTCGATCCTCTATCCGCCGACGCGGCCCGACTGCGACATCGCCATCCTCTTCATCGAAACCTCCGGCTGCCTGCCGATGTGCGGCCACGGCACGATCGGCACCGTGACGATGGCCTTGGAGCATGGGCTCGTCACGCCGAAGGAGCCGGGCAAGCTGCGCCTCGACACGCCGGCCGGCCTCGTGCTGGCTGAGTACAAGCAGGAGGGGCAATATGTGGAGGAGGTGCGCATCACCAACGTGCCGTCCTTCCTCTATGCCGAAGGCCTCGAGGTCGAGTGCCCGGACCTCGGCATGCTCAAGGTCGACGTCGCCTATGGCGGCAATTTCTACGCGATCATCGAGCCGCAGGAGAACTTCCGCGACATGGCCGATTATTCGGCCGGCCAGCTGGTCGCCTGGAGCCCAATCCTGCGCGAGCGGCTGAATGCGGCCTACAAGTTCGAGCACCCCGAAAACCCCGCCATCAACCGGCTGACCCACATTCAGTGGACCGGCAAGGCGCAGACGCCTGAGGGCGACGCACGAAACGCGGTGTTCTACGGTGACAAGGCGATCGACCGTTCACCCTGTGGCACCGGCACCTCGGCGCGCATGGCGCAGCTCCACGCCAAGGGCCGCCTGAAGGTCGGCGACACATTCATGCACGAATCGATCATCGGCTCGATGTTCGCCGGCAAGGTGGAAGCCGAAACCGCCGTCGGCGGGCGCAAGGCGATCATTCCTTCGATCGGCGGCTGGGCGCGAATGACCGGCATCAACACCATTTTCATCGACGACCGCGACCCGTTCGCGCACGGCTTCACGGTGCTCTGAAAGCACCGCTTCGCACTTCCCTTGCGTCACGGCGCCGCGTCGTTTGATGTCGCACAGAGGACAATGAAACCAGATAATCGTGAGATGTTTTGGTTTCCAATTTCCTTTTGCGAATAACGCCTTAGCAATAGCTGAGGCGCAGGGAGTCAATCATCTTGTCAGTTCCCGACACGTGTGCAGAAACGCGCCGAAAGTGGGTGTTTTTTTACATGAAGCCGAATTGGGGAGTTGCAATCCGATAGCCGCGTAATAGGACTAAGGAACCAAAGAAAAAGAATGCGCCTCTCGCGGCGACATTCTCGGGGAGCACATACTGATGGAGTATTTTGTCCAGCAGCTTATCAACGGGCTGACGCTCGGCTCGATTTATGGCCTGATCGCGATCGGCTACACGATGGTGTACGGCATCATCGGCATGATCAACTTCGCCCACGGCGACATCTTCATGATCGGCTCGTTCATCGCCCTGACGATGTTCCTGGTGCTGACGTCGGTCCTGGGCTTCACCTTCCTGCCGGTTGTACTTCTGATCGTCTTGATTGTGGCGATGCTGTTTACTTCCGCATGGGGATGGACGGTCGAGCGCCTGGCCTACCGACCCTTGCGCGGCTCGTTCCGCCTCGCGCCGCTGATCACCGCGATCGGCATGTCGATCCTGCTGCAGAATTTCGTGCGCGTCACCCAGGGCGCGCGCGTCAAGCCGTTGCCGCCGCAGATCCAGGGCGGCATCACCCTTTTTGAAGGCAATGCGGAGACGGGCGCGATCGTCGTGCAGCTCTCCTACATGCAGCTGATCATCATCGTGACCACTGTCGTCCTGATGACGATCTTCTCGCTGATCATCGCGAAGACCCCGCTCGGTCGTTCACAGCGTGCCTGCGAGCAGGACCGCCGCATGGCGGCGCTGCTCGGCGTCAATGTCGACCGCACGATCTCGCTGACCTTCCTGATGGGCGCAGCGCTCGCGGCGGTCGCCGGCCTGATGTTCCTGCTTCTCTATGGCGTGATCGACTTCTACATCGGCTTCCTCGCCGGCATCAAAGCCTTCACCGCGGCCGTTCTCGGCGGCATCGGCTCGCTGCCCGGCGCAATGCTCGGCGGCCTGCTGATCGGCCTGATCGAGGTGTTCTGGTCGGGCTACTTCACCGTCGAGTACAAGGACGTCGCGGCGTTCTCTATCCTCGCCATTGTGCTCATCTTCCTGCCGTCAGGTCTCCTCGGCAGGCCGGAAGTGGAGAAGGTCTGAGCCATGGCAACCGCTACAGACAACCGTATTGCGGATTCCGTCCGCGACGCCTTCATCGCCGCGCTTCTGGTTGGGGTGCTGGGTTTCTTCTTCCTGGCGCTTCGCACCGAGATCGCGCCCGGCGGCCTTGCGCTGTCGACGCGCTGGGGGCTCTGGTTCTCGGCCATCGCGATCGTCTTCGTCATTCGCCTGGCGCTGAACCTGTTCCTCTTCAAGGCCAACCGGCCGGTGAGGACGGGTCCAAGCACCTTCGCGAAGATCGGGGCCAGCCTGCCTGACCTCAGCGGCTGGACCGGCACCATTATGCTGGTGGTGGCAATCGCGTTGCCGTTCCTGGTCACGACGTTCCTGCCGGCACAGCAGCGTCAGTTCATCGACCTGATGATCCTGATCCTCACCTATGTGATGCTGGGCTGGGGCCTGAACATCGTGGTGGGCCTTGCCGGCCTGCTCGACCTCGGCTTCGTCGCCTTCTACGCGATCGGCGCCTATTCGTTCGCGTTGCTCGCGCACTACTTCGATTTTTCGTTCTGGATGGCGCTGCCGGTCGCCGGCATTCTTGCCGCGTTCTGGGGCATGATCCTGGGCTTCCCGGTTCTGCGCCTGCGCGGCGACTATCTGGCGATCGTTACGCTCGCCTTTGGTGAGATCATCCGCGTCGTGCTGCTCAACTGGTACGACTTCACCGGCGGCCCGAACGGCATCTCGGGAATTCCGAAGCCGACCTTCTTCGGGCTCGACTTCGGCCGGGGCGAAGGCAATTTTGCCGCCGTCTTCGGCATCCCGTATTCGACGATCCACCGCTTCATCTATCTCTACTTCATCATCCTCCTTCTCGCCGTCATCACCTATTTCGTGACGAACCGCCTGCGCCGGCTACCCATCGGCCGTGCTTGGGAGGCGCTGCGCGAGGATGAGATCGCCTGCCGCTCGCTCGGCATCAACACCACCAACACCAAGCTGACGGCATTCGCCATCGGCGCGATGTTTGGCGGCTTTGCCGGTGCGTTCTTCGCCACCCGTCAGGGCTTCGTATCGCCCGAGAGCTTCACCTTCATCGAGTCAGCGATCATCCTCGCCATCGTGGTGCTGGGCGGGCTCGGCTCGCAGTTCGGCGTCGTCGTGGCGTCGACCGTGATGATCGGCGGCATGGAGATCCTGCGAAATCTCGGCTTCCTGAAGGGCGCCTTCGGGCCTGACTTTGACCCGGTTCAGTACCGCATGCTGATCTTTGGCCTGGCCATGGTGCTGATCATGGTCTGGAAGCCGCGCGGTCTGGTCACGACCCGCGAACCTACCGCCGTCCTCAAAGAGAAGAAGAAGATCGGAGCCGATCTGGTTGCACAGGGCGAGGGGCACTGATGAGCGTAATCTCGCAAGACATCACGAACGGCGAACTCGCCAACTGGGACAGGGATCCGGTGCTCAGCGTCGAGCATCTCACCATGCGGTTCGGCGGCCTCGTCGCCATCGACGACCTTTCCTTCAATGTCGGCCGCGGTGACATCACCGCGCTGATCGGGCCGAATGGCGCAGGCAAGACCACCGTCTTCAACTGCGTCACCGGCTTCTACAAGCCGACCGAGGGGCGCATCGTCATGCGGCACGGACCCGGACGCCAGCAGGAGGCGGTCGACGCCGTCACTGCCGGTGACGGAGCCTGGGCGCGCAGCGCGGAGGGGGCCGTGTTCCTGCTCGAGCGCATGCCGGACTTCGAAATCTCCCGGCATGCCAAGGTGGCGCGTACCTTCCAGAACATCCGCTTGTTCGGCGGCATGACGCTGCTCGAAAACCTGCTGGTTGCCCAGCACAACAAGCTAATGGCCGCATCCGGTTTCACGGTGGGCGGCATCTTCGGCATCCCCCGCTTCCGGCGCGAGGAGAAGGAAGCGGTCGAGAAGGCCGTCTACTGGCTGGAGCGCACCAAGCTGATCGACCGCGCCGACGATCCGGCCGGCGACCTGCCCTATGGCGACCAGCGCCGTCTCGAAATCGCCCGCGCGATGTGTACCGAGCCGCACCTGCTCTGTCTCGACGAGCCCGCGGCGGGCCTCAATCCGCGTGAATCGGCGGAACTCAACGAACTGCTGCAGTTCATCCGCCGCGAGCACAACACGTCGATCCTGCTCATCGAGCACGACATGGGCGTGGTGATGGAAATCTCGGACCACGTCATCGTGCTCGACTATGGCGTGAAGATTTCGGACGGCAGCGCCGAGTTCGTCCGCACCGATCCGCGCGTCATCGCCGCCTATCTCGGCGTCGAGGACGAGGAGATCGAGGACAAGCCGGAGATCGCCTCGCTTGTGGTCGAGGCACTGGGCGAGGAAGCGGCGGAAGAGGCCGGCATCGACGTTCCCACGGATGTAACCCCGGAAGACGTCGCGGCACTTGCCGAAACCGCGTCGCCCGAACAGGCCGCGCATCCCGGCAGGCGTCCCGGCGGCATTGAAGGGCCGCGAGAAGGCGGCTCCGACAAGCTGACCATCATCCAGGGCATTGGACCGGTCAACGAACGCAAGCTCAACGAACTCGGCATCTGGCACTTCGACCAGATCGCTGCTTGGACGCCGGAGGAAATCGAATGGGTAGGGTCCTACCTTGCCTTCCCCGGCCGGATCGAGCGGGAGAACTGGGTCGGACAGGCTCAGGAACTTGCACGTAAGAAGTCGGGGGCGGGCGAATGAACGCGCAACAGGAACAACCGCTCCTGAGTGTGAGGGGCGTGGAGACTTACTATGGCAAGATCGTCGCCCTGCGCGGCGTCGATCTCGACGTGATGAAGGGCGAGATCGTCACGATGATCGGCGCGAACGGCGCCGGCAAGTCGACGCTGATGATGACGATCTGCGGCGACCCGCGCGCCCGCACTGGCCAGATTATCTATGACGGCACCGACATCACCGGCATGCCGACGCACGAGATCATGCGGCTCGGCATCGCCCAGTCTCCGGAAGGCCGCCGCATCTTTCCGCGCATGACGGTGCTGGAAAACCTGCAGATGGGCGCGCAGCTGGTCGACCCGAAGTATTTCGACGACGACCTCAAGCGCGTCTATGACCTCTTCCCGCGCCTCAAGGAGCGCGCGATGCAGCGCGGAGGCACCCTGTCGGGCGGCGAACAGCAGATGCTGGCGATCGCCCGCGCGCTGATGAGCCGGCCGAAGCTGCTTCTGCTCGACGAGCCGTCGCTGGGCCTGGCGCCACTGATCGTCAAGCAGATTTTCGAGGTCATCAAGGAACTCAACCGCAACGAGGGCCTGACGGTGTTTCTCGTCGAGCAGAACGCGTTCCACGCGCTCAAGCTCGCGCACCGCGGCTATGTGATGGTCAACGGCAAGATCACCATGAGCGGCACCGGCGCCGAACTCCTGAAACGCGAAGAGGTGCGCGCGGCCTACCTCGAAGGCGGAAGGCACTGAGGAGCGCGACATGGAAACAGTCGAACATCAGAACTCGCTGATCTGGGAAGTCACTTTCTGGGAATTCGCGCTCGTCACCGTCATCCTGGCGGGCGGCGCGGCGTTCCTCACCGGACGGGCGATGGGCCGGACCTGGCAGAGCGACAAGGTGCTGGTCATCTACATGATCCTGCTGGCGGCGGCGACGCGGTTCATCCACTTCGCGCTGTTCCGCGGAACGCTCCTTTCGCTCCATTACTACATTGTCGACCTGATCGTGCTGCTCGTCATCGCCTTCATCGGCAAGCGGATGATGCGGGCACGCCAGATGGGCCGCCAGTACAGCTTCATCTACGAACGGTCTGGTCCGTTCGGATGGCGGCGAAAGGCCTGAAAGCTAAAGGCGGCCGCTCTACTTCGGCCGCTTCATGAAAATCGGCTAAAACTTCTTCCCTAAGGGACAGAATTGAGATTTGATGCCGATCAAGCGGGGTGAAACCCGCGCTTTGCGGCAACCGGAACAGCAACACCGTCCGGAACCGCTACGGGAACATCAGGGTGTTTAAAGGGAGTAGTCATGAAGAAACTTCTTCTTGCAGGTGCAGCGCTGGGCCTTCTGATGTCCGGCTCCGCATGGGCAGATATCAAGATCGGCACGGCTGGTCCGATGACCGGTCAGTATGCGACCTTCGGTGCCCAGATGAAGGCCGGTGCTGAACTGGCGGTCGAGCACATCAACGCCGCTGGCGGTGTGCTCGGCGAGAAGCTGGTCCTGGAGATCGGCGATGATGCCTGCGACCCGCGCCAGGCGGTGAACGTCGCCAACCAGATGGCCGGTAACGGCGTGGTCTTCATGGCTGGTCACTTCTGCTCCGGCTCGTCCATTCCGGCATCGCAGGTTTATGCCGAGGAAGGCATCATCCAGATCTCGCCGGGATCGACCAACCCGACCTTCACCGATGAGCGTCCGGGCGACGGCATCTTCCGCATGTGCGGCCGCGACGACCAGCAGGGTGAAGTGGCGGGCAAGTACCTGCTCGACAAGTTCCCCGACAAGAAGGTCGCCTTCATCCACGACAAGACCGCGTACGGTCAGGGTCTCGCTGACGCGACCAAGGCTGTCTACGAGGCCAACGGCGGCAAGCCGGCCCTCTACGAAGCCTACACCGCCGGTGAAAAGGACTACACCGCGCTGGTCTCTAAGCTGAAGTCGGAAGGCGTCGGCGTTCTCTATGTCGGCGGTTACCACACCGAGGCCGGCCTGATCCTGCGCCAGATGCGCGAGCAGGGCATGGACACCATCCTCGTCTCGGGTGACGCGCTCGTGACCGACGAATACTGGGCAATCACCGGCGACGCGGGCGAAGGCACGCTGATGACTTTCTCGCCGGATCCGCGCAAGAACCCGGATGCGACGGACATCGTCGAGCAGTTCCGCGCCAAGGGCATTGAGCCGGAAGGCTACGTCCTCTACACCTACGCTGCCGTTCAGGCATGGGCGCAGGCAGCCGAGAAGGCTGGTTCGATCGACTTCGAGCCGGTGGTCGAGAAGCTCCATTCCGAGACCTTCAAGACCGTGCTGGGCGACTCCTCCTTCGACGACAAGGGCGACAGCCGTCTGCCGGGCTACGTCTTCTACGAGTGGAAGGGCGGCAAGTACGACTATGTGAGCGAGTAATCTCGCTCTCATAGGTAGAAACGATGCCTGGCCCCATGCGGCCGGGCATTTTATTTGGCACCTGCCCAACAACTATTGCGATGCAGCATTTTCGGACTAATCTCGGCCAGTCGTCTTTGCCGGAGTGAAGTTCTTGAAGATCCGCAAGCTGCTTGTCGCCAATCGTTCCGAGATTGCCATTCGCGTCTTCCGCGCAGCAAATGAGCTGGGCATCAAGACGGTCGCCATCTGGGCCGAAGAAGACAAATATGCGCTCCACCGCTTCAAGGCAGACGAGAGCTATCCGATCGGCCGCGGCCCGCATCTGAAGAAGGATCTCGGCCCGATCGAGAGCTACCTGTCGATCGACGAGGTGATCCGCGTCGCCAAGCTTTCCTGTGCGGACGCGATCCACCCGGGCTATGGCCTGCTTTCGGAAAGCCCTGAATTCGCCGACGCCTGCGCCGAGGCCGGCATCGTCTTCATCGGTCCGAAGCCAGAGACGATGCGGCGGCTGGGCAACAAGGTGGCCGCGCGCAACCTCGCGATCGAGATTGGCGTGCCGGTGGTTCCGGCAACCTACCCGCTGCCCGACGACATGGACGAGGTCGCGAAGCTTGCCGCCGAGATCGGCTATCCGCTGATGCTGAAGGCGTCGTGGGGCGGTGGCGGGCGCGGCATGCGCGCGATCCGCTCCGAAGCCGACCTTGCCCGCGAGGTGATGGAAGCCAAGCGTGAGGCCAAGGCCGCATTCGGCAAGGACGAGGTCTATCTCGAGAAGCTGGTCGAGCGCGCGCGCCACGTTGAGGTGCAGGTGCTGGGGGACACGCACGGCAATGCCGTGCACCTGTTTGAGCGTGATTGCTCGATCCAGCGCCGCAACCAGAAGGTCGTCGAGCGCGCGCCAGCGCCGTATCTCAACGATGCGCAGCGGCAGGAGCTGTGCGGCTACGCGCTGAAGATCGCGAAGGCCACCGACTATGTGGGCGCCGGCACCGTCGAATTCCTGATGGATGCCGATACCGGCAAGTTCTACTTCATCGAGGTCAATCCACGCATCCAGGTCGAGCACACCGTCACCGAGGAGGTGACGGGCATCGACATCGTCAAGGCGCAGATCCGCATTCTCGAAGGCGAGGCAATTGGAACGCCGGAATCCGGCGTGCCGGCGCAGGAGGACATTGGCCTGCATGGCCATGCCCTGCAGTGCCGCATCACCACGGAGGACCCGGAGCAGAATTTTATCCCCGACTATGGCCGCATCACCGCCTATCGGTCGGCGGCTGGCTTCGGCATCCGCCTCGATGGCGGCACCGCCTATACCGGTGCGATCATCACCCGCTACTACGACCCGCTGCTGGTCAAGGTGACGGCGTCGGGCGGCACTCCCGAGGAAGCGATCGCGCGCATGGACCGTGCGCTGCGCGAGTTCCGCATCCGCGGCGTTGCGACGAACCTCACCTTCCTCGAGGCGATCATCGGCCACCCGAAATTCCGCGACAATTCCTACACGACGCGGTTCATCGACGAGACGCCGGAGCTGTTCAGCCAGGTCAAGCGGCAAGACCGCGCGACCAAGCTGCTGACCTATCTCGCGGATGTCACCGTCAATGGCCATCCCGAGACGAGGGGCCGTCTGAAGCCGAACAGGGATGCCGCGCGGCCGCGCGTACCTTACATCGAAGCGCCGGTGCCGGAGGGTACCAAGCAGCTGCTCGACCAGCTGGGCCCGAAGAAGTTCGCCGAGTGGATGCGCAACGAAGAGCGTGTTCTCGTCACCGACACGACGATGCGCGATGGCCACCAGTCGCTGCTGGCGACGCGCATGCGCACCTTCGACATCGCCGGGATCGCCGGCGTTTATGCCCGCGCGTTGCCGCAGCTGCTCTCGCTCGAATGCTGGGGCGGCGCCACCTTCGACGTGTCGATGCGCTTCCTGACCGAGGATCCGTGGGAGCGCCTGTCGAAGGTCCGCGAGGCAGCGCCAAACCTTCTCCTGCAGATGCTGCTGCGCGGCGCGAACGGCGTCGGCTACACCAACTACCCCGATAACGTCGTCCGCTACTTCGTCAGGCAGGCGGCCCAGGGCGGCGTCGATCTTTTCCGCGTGTTCGATTGCCTCAACTGGGTCGAGAACATGCGCGTCGCGATGGACGCGGTGATCGAGGAAGGCAAGCTTTGCGAAGCGGCGATCTGCTACACCGGCGACATCCTCGATCCGAACCGTGCCAAGTACGACCTCAACTACTACGTCAATCTGACGAAGGAGCTCGAGGCCGCCGGCGCGCACATCATCGCGGTGAAGGACATGGCGGGCTTGCTGAAGCCTGCGGCCGCGAAGGTGCTGTTCAGGGCACTGCGCGAGGCGACGGATCTTCCGATCCACTTCCACACGCATGACACCTCCGGCATTGCGGCCGCCACCGTGCTGGCCGCTGTGGAGGCAGGTGTCGATGCGGTCGATGCGGCGATGGACGCATTCTCGGGCGGTACCTCGCAGCCCTGCCTTGGCTCGATCGTCGAGGCCCTGAAGGGCGATCCGCGCGACACGGGCCTCGACACCGAGTGGATCCGCCGCATCTCGTTCTACTGGGAAGCGGTGCGCAACCAGTACGCCGCCTTCGAAAGCGACCTGAAGGGGCCGGCCTCGGAAGTCTATCTGCACGAGATGCCGGGCGGCCAGTTCACCAACCTAAAGGAACAGGCGCGTTCGCTCGGCCTCGAGACACGCTGGCACGAGGTGGCGCGCGCCTATCACGACGCCAACCTGATGTTCGGCGACATCGTCAAGGTGACGCCGTCGTCGAAGGTGGTCGGCGACATGGCGCTGATGATGGTCTCGCAGGAGCTGACCGTCGAGGACGTGCTGAACCCCGCTCGCGACATTGCCTTTCCGGATTCGGTCGTGTCGATGCTGCGCGGTGACCTCGGCCAGTCGCCGGGCGGCTGGCCGGAAGCGCTGCAGAAGAAGGCGCTGAAGGGAGCGAAGCCGATTACGGTGCGCCCGGGCTCGCTGCTCGCCGATGCCGACCTTGAGGCCGAGCGCAAGCAGATCGAGGAAAAGCTCGAGCGCGAATTGAGCGATGCCGAGTTTGCCTCGTTCCTGATGTACCCGAAGGTGTTCACCGACTTTGCCGCCGCGCAGGCCGAGTACGGCCCGGTGAGCGTGCTGCCGACGCCGTCCTACTTCTACGGCATGGCACCGGAGGAAGAGATCTTCGTCGACCTCGAGCGCGGCAAGACGCTGGTCATCCGCTGCCTCGCCATCGGCGAGACCGATGATCAGGGCATGGTGACGGTGTTCTTCGAACTCAACGGCCAGCCCCGCCGCGTCAAGGTGCCAAACCGCAACGCCGGTGCGAGCGCCGCCAAGGTTCGCCGCAAGGCCGAGGCTGGTAATGCCGCGCATGTCGGCGCGCCGATGCCGGGCGTCATCTCGACCGTTGCGGTGGCTCAGGGCCAGAGCGTCAAGGCAGGCGACGTGCTGCTGTCCATTGAAGCGATGAAAATGGAAACGGCCCTCCATGCGGAGCGAGATGGCGAGATCGCCGAGGTGCTGGTCAGGACCGGCGAGCAGATCGACGCCAAGGACCTGCTGATCGTCTATGCCTGACGATCAGCGGTAGTCGACGAAGTTCTTGTAGATGTAGCCGGTCTTGCCCTCGTAGCTGACGGCGCACCAGCTCTTGCAGTCGGACTCTGCCTTGATCTCTGCATTGGCGGGAACGATTGCCAGAACCTCGGCTTCGTCGCTGGGGCCGGCACGCATGTTGACCGACGCTGACGCGACGGCTGTGCGTAGCGGATCCGCATCCGCCGGAGCGTCGCCTGACGGCTGGCGCTGTTCACGCGCGCCTTCATTCTGCTGCAGCTGCATCTCCTCCAGCCGCTCGATGTCGTCCTCGGTCTCCGCGACCGGCACCGGCGGCACGAATGTGCTTTCGTGCGGCATCGCTTGCAGGATGGAGTTGGTCTGGGCGGGATCGGCGAGCTGCAGCGGCTTGGCGGACTGGATCAGCTGCGCGGCGGTCTCGACCGGGGGCGAGGCCTTTGCCGGCTGCGCGGTCTTTACCGGTTCTGCCGGTGCAGCGGCGGGCGCATCCGGAAGGATCGTTGCCGTCGCGGGCGGCGCCTCGACGCTTGCTTCGGGTGCGGCTGCCTCCCCGGCAACGTCGTTGCCGTCCGACAGGGCTCCAAACAGGAAGAACAGGGCCACGGCACCAAAGACCGTCACCGCGAGCGGGGCCGCAGCGGGCGGCAAGTCATCGATGAAGATCTGGGTTCTCTTACGGGGCCGGCCCTCGGATGTGAGCGGGGCGAGGAAAGGTTCGGGCTTCTGGCGTTTGCGCCAAGGTAACTTTTCCACTGGGCTACTCCTTGCGAAGCGATCAGCCGCGCTGCGCAAAACTCTGGACGCGGAATCCATGGAATCTGAATGTGGCCTCGTTTGGTCGCCTTTGTGGCAGTTGATCCGGCTCCCCCGGAAATTGGCCCCTGTGGCCCATTGACCGGCCCCGCGAACGCTTTAGGTTCCGCGCGTCACGCAGGGATTTCACTGAACAATGCAGGATCAAAGACAAGCAGCGCGCCTCGGTCGCTGGGCGGTTGCAGCGATGTTTTTCGCGAACGGTTTTGTCACTGGCAGCTGGGCGCCGCAGGTGCCGGTTCTCCTGTCACGCTTTGACATTGCCGAGACGGTGGTCGGCCTGCTGATCCTGATCTTCGGCATTGGCGCGCTGGTGGCGATGCCGACCTGCGGCTGGCTGATGGGCCGCCATGGTTCGCGCGCGGTCCTGCGCGGGTTTGCGGCGCTGCTGGGGTTGGTGCTGCCAGCCGTGGCACTGGCGCCCAATCTCGTTCTCGTCATCCCGGCGATCTTTGCGCTCGGGGCGATCGTCGGCGGCATGGACGTCGCGATGAACACGCATGCGGTGGAGACCGAGCGCCAGCTGGGCAGGGCAATCATGTCCTCTTCGCACGGCTTCTGGAGCCTCGGCGGCTTTGCCGGAAGCGCCACCGGTGGCCTGCTCATCCAGAACACGGGACACATCATGCAGGCGCTCATCGTCGGCGCGATCGCCTACGTCCTCGTCGCCGGCGCCTGGCTACGGCTCGTCGACGGCGAGATCCGCACAACGTCAGGCAAGCGCGAGCCGTTCTCCTTCCCGAAGGATCCGCTGATTTACTTGGTGGGCATCGTCTCGCTGTTCTGCATGATCCCGGAGGGCTCGGTGCTCGAATGGGGCGCGCTGCATCTCCAGCGTAGCCTTGGCGCGGAGATCGGCCTTGCCGGCTTTGCCTTCGGCGGCTTTGCCGTAACGATGGCGATCATGCGCTTTATCGGCGACGGCATCCGCAACCGCTTCGGCGCGGTGAAGACGCTGCGCGTCTCGGCGCTGATTGCCGGCGTCGGCGTCTTGATGGCTGGCCTTGCGCCCAATCCCTACATGGCGATCGCGGCGTTTGCCTTCGCAGGCATTGGTGTTGCTAACCTTGTGCCAATCGTCTTCTCGGCCGCGGGAAACCATGCAGGCGTTGCTTCGGCGACCGCGGTGAGCGTCGTCACTACCATGGGCTATTCCGGCATGCTGGTGGCGCCGTCCGCCATCGGCTTCATCGGCGAGCATCTCGGCTTCCCGGTTGTCTTCGCCGGCCTGTCGCTGTTCCTGTTCGTCGTCAGCGCGATGGCCCGCATCGTCAAGCGCGCGGACTTCGTGCACTCGCAAGAGTAACCGCCAAAACGGAAGAGGCTGCCCGCAGGCAGCCTCATCACGTTACGCAATAATCAAAGCTATAGCCGTCCCATAAGGACCAGTATCAACACGATGACAAGGACCACGCCGAGGATGCCGGAAGGTCCGTATCCCCATCCGCGCGAGTAGGGCCAGGCCGGAACCGCGCCCAGCAAAATCAGGATGAGGATGATGATAAGAATTGTACCGAGGGTCATCTCGTCGCCCTTTCATGACCAATCACGCATCAACAATGTGATCTTCACGATATTGTTCCCGAACGAGTTTTTCGGGCGGCGCTGGCGGCGGATTACTCCGCCGCCCGGCTGTAGGCAGGAGTGGCGCCGACAGGTTCGTCATTCGAGGCCTTGTCGCCGCCGGCGCTGCGGCGCCGCCAGAAGAACAGGCGTCCGAGCAGGCTGCGGTTTTCCTCGCCCTCACGTGGCGTCTCGCGGGTAAACACCATCAGCGCCGCCGGGGTTACTATCAGCGTCAGGACCGTCGCGAAGGCGAGGCCGAAGACAATCGCCGAGGAGAGCGAGATCCACCACTGTGTCGACGGCGCGTTGATCGTCGTCTCATGGTGGAAGAGCTCGAGGCCAAGGCCCATCGCGATCGGCAAGACGCCGAGGATCGCCGCCGCCGCCGTCAGCACGACGGGGCGTGCACGCTCGCGGCAGGTCTGCAGCACCGCGTCCATCTTGCTCCAGCCCTCGTGGCGCAGACGGTCGTAGGTGTCGATCAGCACGATGTTGTTGTTCACCACGACACCCGCGAGTGCGATGACGCCGATGCCCGACATGATGATGCCGAAGGCCTGACCGGTGATCAGCAGGCCGAGGAACACGCCGATCGTCGCCATCACCACAGTCATCAGCACCAGGAACACGCTGGTGAACTTGTTGAACTGGGCAAGCAGCACGATGAAGATCAGGAACACGGCCGCGCCGAATGCCCGCGAAAGGAAGGCGCTGGCCTCATCGCTTTCTTCGCTCGAACCGGCGAGCTTCCAGCGTGCGTTGCCGAGGTCCATCTCGCCTACAGCCTTCGCCACTTCCGCCTGCACGGCGGCGACCTGGAAGCCGTTGGCGACATTCGCCTGAACCACGATCGTCCGCTGGCCGTCGATGCGGTTGAGGACGCCCGTGCGCGGCTCCGCCTTACGCGAGACGAAGTTCGAGATCGGCACGGAGCCCTGCGGGGTCTCGACGCGCAGCTGGTCGAGGGTCGAGAGCGTGCGCCGGTCCTCGGGCAGCCGCAGCCGGATATCGACCGCGTCATCCGCGCCGGCCGGGCGGTAGTCGGTCAGTTTGAGGCCCGTGGTGACGAGCTGGACGACTGTGCCGACCGCGATGGGGCTGATGCCGTACTGCGCGGCCTTCGTGCGGTCGACCGTCAGTGCCCAGTCCACACCGGGGGGCGGCAGACCGTCGGCAATGTCGATCACGCCGGGGACCTGTCCGATGCGCGCAGCCACTTGCCGCGCCTTGTCCTCAAGGCCGGCCGGATCCGCCGCGGAGATGCGAAGCTGGATCGGCTTGCCGGTCGGCGGGCCAGCATCCGGGACGCGCACCTCGACGTCGACGCCGGGAATGCCGGCCATCGTAACGCGCAGGTCATCCAGAATCTCGTTGGCAGGCTTGCGCTCACGCCAATCGACGAACTCGTACTGGATCACGCCGACCACGTCTTCGGGGACGTCCTGCCCGCCGCCGCGCGTCTGGCCCACCGTCGTGTAGACGGACTTGATGCCCGGCCAGCCGAGCAGCCGGTCCTCCGCAACGCGGGTCGCCTGGTCCATTTCCGCGAGCGAAAGGTTGCCGCGTGCGTGGACGTACAGCAGGCCATAGTCCGGCTCGACGTTCGGGAAGAACTCGACGCCTGCGCCATAGTGCGAATAGGTGTACATGACGCCGAACAGCAGGGCGACCGCGCCCACCAGCACCGTCTTCGGGTAGCTGACCGCCTTCTTGACGAGCGCCATGTAAGCGCCGTCGCGGCGCTCTTCCTCTGGAATGACGTGCGCGTGAGCGAACTTCGCGCCAATGGTCGGCGTGAAGACCAGCGCGTACAGCATCGAAGCGGCCAGCGTCACGATCAGCGTGATCGGCATGTACATCATGAAGCTGCCGACGATGCCGGGCCAGAACAGCAGCGGCGAGAACGCCGCAATACGCGTCAGCGTCGCGGCCGCGACCGGGCCTGCCATGCGCTTGGCGGCAAGCTCGAACGCCTGCTCGCGCGGCATGCCTTCCGACATGCGCCGCTCGGCGAACTCAACGACGATGATCGCGTCGTCGACCAGCATGCCGACCGCAAGGATGAGGCTGAACAGCACGATCATGTTGATCGTGAAGCCCATCAGTGCCAGCAGCAGGATGCCCATCAGGAACGATGACGGGATCGCCAGGCCAATGATGAGCGAGGACCTTCCCGACAGCGCATAGAGGATCACGATGAAGACGAGGATGACCGCGATCAGCACGTGGTTCTGCAGGTCGCCAAGCAGCTGGATGATGAAGGTGGACTTGTCCTGCGTGTAGGTGACCTGCATCCCCTCGGGCAGGTTCTTCTGGAACTCGTCGGCAAGCGCCTTCACCTGATCGACCGTCTCGACGAGGTTCGAGCCGATGCGCTTCTTCACCTCGATCGCGATCGCAGGTTTGCCGTCGATGCGGCTGATCGTTTCCGCGTCCTTGTGGGTCGAGCGGATGGTGGCGAGGTCCTGCGCGCGCACGATGGCGTTGGGACCGGCAACGACCGGCAGGGTGGCGACGTCTTCGACCGTCTCGATCAGCGCCGGGACCTTGACCGAATAACGGCCTTCAGAGCCTTCGAGTGCGCCGGCGGCGACAAGGCTGTTCGAGGCGCCGACGCCCTGAATGAGCTGGTCAAGCTGGAGTCCATAGGACGAAAGCTTCATCGGGTCGATGACGACCTCGACGAGATCGTCACGGGCGCCCTTGAGCACAGCCTCGAGCACGCCCGGTACTTCCTCGATGCGGTCGCGCAGCTCGCGTGCCGCGGTCGTCAGGGTGCGCTCAGGCACGTCACCCGAAAGCGTGACGACCAGCACGGGGAACTCGGAAATGTTGACCTCGTGCACGGTTGGCTCTTCCGCGCCTTGCGGGATGTCGGGCCGCGCGTCGGAGACCTTGTTGCGCGTGTCGTCGAGCGCCGTCTTCAGGTCCGTCGACGGGTCGAACTCGAGCAGGACGTAGCCCCCGCCTTCATAGGCGGCCGAGCGCATTTCCTTGACGCCCTTGATCGTCTTCAGCTTCGTTTCAATCGGGCGCAGCAGGAGCCGCTCCGAGTCCTCGGGCGAGATGCCCTGATAGATCAGGCTCACATAGATGATCGGAATGGGAACGTCGGGCTCTGCTTCCTTCGGGATCGAGATGTAGGAAAGCGCGCCCGCGATCATCAGGAACACGAGCGTGGTCAGCGTCAGGCGCGCGTTCCGGACCGCAAGTCGTACGATATCCATGACATGCCCCTTAGAGGGTGCCGCCAGCCGCTACTTCGGCCAGCTTCTTGATGGTTTCCGGGTCGGCGTCGACCGGATTGACCGTGTCGCCCTCGGAGATCATCTCCTGCCCCGCCACGATGATGCGCACGTCGTCGGGAATACCGGCGAGGACGAGGCCGTGAGGGGTGTCGTCGACGAGGTCGATCGGGAAGAACACCACCTTGTCGCTGGCGTCGACCGCACGGATGCCGAGGTCGCCGTCGGCGCTGAGCGTGACGACGGAACGCGGCAGGATCGTTGCGGGCACCGGATCGGCACGCAGCGTAATCTCTGCGGTCATGCCCGACGGAACCTTGCCGTCCGGGTTCGGGATCGCGATCTCGACGCGGAAGGTGCGTGTGGTGGTCGTGGCGTCGCGGCTCACATGCCGCAGTTCGCCCTCGACCTGCATGCCATTGACCAAGCGCACTTCGGCCTTGTCACCGGGCTCGACGAAGCCAAGGTCACGCTCCGACACCTCGCCGCGAGCAAGGATCGGATCGAGATTGAGGATCGTTGCCACCGGCGCTCCGACCTGCACCGCGGTCCCGAGCTCGACGTCGATCTTGTCGATCGTGCCGGGGAAGGGGGCGCGCACGATGTTGCGGTTGAGTTCCGCCTCCGCGGCTTCGAGCCCGGAACGGGCAAGCGCAAGTGCGGACATTGCCGTATCGAGCTGCTGCTTGGAGACGCTGCCCTGCTTGTGGAGCTTTTGGGCCGCTTCGGCTTCGGTCTCGCGCTGCTTCAGCGTCTGGCGCGCGGCCTCGACCGCGGCTTCCTTGCCCTCAGCCTCGAGCTTCAGGATGACGTCGCCGCGATTGACGCGATCGCCGAGCTTGACCGGCAGTTCCTCGATAACACCAGCCGTGCGTGCCGCCAGGACCGCGCGCTGGTCGGCGTCGGTATAGCCGGACATGCGGATGGCGCGCGAATGCTCGATACGGATTGGCTTGAGAACGCCGACGGTGCGCAGCGGCGTGGAGACCTGCTGCTCTTCAGCCGGTTTCTTTGCAGCCGCAGCCGGATCCTCACCGGCCGCGCTGCCGACCGAGGAGAATTCCCCGGTGGCAACCCACGCAACAGTACCGATCAGGACGGCAATCGCCGCAACCTTGTGAAACTTTATCCTGGGCATTCGAGATATCCAGCGCACGCTTCTCGTTCAGGCCCCACGCCGAGCGAGTGATATGGAGGTCACGGGGGCCGCGTTCAATAGATCTCAGGTTCTGACCTTATGAGCGCGTGACCTTTACAGTAGTAATCATCCTCGAAATAGTCAGAAAAACTGAAGTGATCATCAATGCGGTGGCAGTAATGGCTCATAACTGTTAACAGAACAACGGTTTCGCCCACGAGACTCGCCTTCGCGGGAGGGATGGCTTGTTCCTGAAACACGATGCGCGCGAGAGCAGGCCACGACGATCCCATCGCCGACTTCAGGGCTGCTCCGCGTAGCCAATCGCTACATGCCCTAGCGTGATGCGCAACCCTTCATCCTGAAGGCTGGTGACAGGGATTGTCAGGAGGAGTTGCCGTAACGTCAGTTCTTCTGTCAGCTTGTACGGAATTTCCGCCGGACACTGGCAATTGCGACCTATGCGCGTTCTCGCAGCGGCGACACCGCGAAATGGTCACGATCCTCATGTTGAGGGATACGGGCGGCGACCACTTGCCTCGCGACTTTGTCATGTGCGCGCGCGCGGTTTGTGCTAGAAGGCCGCAAATCCCCATTCCGCCGCTGACAGGCGAAAACGAGTTTGACCGCGATGTTTGAATTCCTCGACCGTCCGCTGGAGCGCCGCATCACAGTTGGCGTGAAGGTTGGCGACGTGATGGTAGGCGGTGGCGCACCGGTCGTCGTCCAATCCATGACCAACACGGATACTGCCGACGTCGATTCCACCGTTGCCCAGGTGGCGGCGCTGCATCGGGCAGGTTCCGAAATTGTCCGCATCACCGTCGACCGCGATGAATCGGCTGCCGCGGTGCCGCACATTCGCGACCGTCTGGCCCGGCTCGGCATCAACGTGCCGCTGGTCGGCGACTTTCACTATATCGGCCACAAGCTGCTTGCGGACCATCCGGCCTGCGCCGAGGCGCTGGCGAAGTATCGCATCAACCCGGGCAATGTCGGCTTCAAGGACAAGAAGGACAAGCAGTTCGGCGCGATCGTCGAGACGGCTATCCGCCACGACAAGCCGGTGCGCATCGGCGTCAACTGGGGCTCGCTCGACCAGGAGCTGCTGACGCGGCTGATGGACGAGAACCAGAAGAACGGATCGCCCATGACCGCGCAGGAAGTCATGCGCGAGGCGATCGTGCAGTCGGCGCTGATCTCGGCCGAGATGGCCGAGGAGATCGGCCTGCCGCGCGATAAGATCATCCTGTCGGCCAAGGTCAGCCAGGTGCAGGACTTGATCGCGGTTTATGTCGAGCTGGCCAAGCGCTCGAACCACGCGCTGCATCTGGGTCTCACTGAAGCCGGTATGGGTTCGAAGGGCATCGTCGCCTCGTCGGCCGCGATGGGCATTCTGCTCCAGCAGGGCATCGGCGACACGATCCGCATTTCGCTGACGCCGGAGCCCGGCGGCGACCGCACCCGTGAGGTGCAGGTGGCGCAGGAACTGCTGCAGACAATGGGCTTCCGCCAGTTCGTGCCGATCGTTGCCGCTTGCCCCGGCTGCGGCCGCACCACCTCGACCGTATTCCAGGAACTTGCCGCGACGATCCAGGAAGACATTCGCCGCAACATGCCGGAGTGGCGTAAGAAGTATCCGGGCGTCGAGGACCTGAAGGTCGCGGTGATGGGCTGCATCGTCAACGGCCCGGGCGAGTCGAAGCATGCCGACATCGGTATTTCGCTGCCGGGAACGGGCGAGACGCCGACGGCACCCGTGTTCATCGACGGCCAGAAGGCCGCGACGCTGCGCGGCCCGAACATCGCCGAGGATTTCCAGAAGATGGTCGCCGATTATATCGAGCGCCGCTTTGGTATCGGCAGCCAACGCGCCGCCGAATAGGCCTGCGCGTCAGGCGCTGAGCGCCACCGGCGCGCGAGGACGATCCAGCCAGGCGTCGAGCTTGTCAGCGAGCTTGTCCGGTGAGATCGGCTTGGACAGGTAGTCGTCCATGCCGGCCTCGATGCACTTCTCGCGGTCCCCCTTGAGCGCGTGGGCGGTAACACCCACGATCGGGGTGTGGATACCGAGGCTGCGCTCCATGCGGCGGATCGCGGCGGTGGCCTCAAGGCCATTCATCTCCGGCATCGACACGTCCATCAGGATCAGCTTCGGTTTGAGCTCCGAGTGGAGCTCGACCGCCTCGCGTCCGTTCTGCGCGATGCGGTAGCTGAGGCCGAGCCCGTTGAGGATCTGGGAGAAGACCAGTTGGTTCACCTCGTTGTCCTCGGCAACGAGGATGTCGACGTGGCCGGGATGATCGGCGACCTTATCTTCCGGCGCTTCCGTCGCTGCGGCACGGGGCAGCGGGATCACTTCCGTGTTGCCCGCGTCGGTCTGGCGTGACGCCTGCATCACATGGACCAGCGTTTCCAGCAGCACCGCCGAGCGGACAGGCTTCGGCAGGTGAGCTGTAATGCCGGTTTCTGCCGTGATACGTCCCGCTGCCTGGTCGACCGAAGTCAGCAACACGATCGGGATATGGCGGAGTGCCGGGTTGGCGACGATGCGTTTCGCCACCTCGACGCCGTTCATGCCCGGCATCTGGTAATCGAGAACGATGCAGTCGACATGCGCACCAAGCTCGATGCAGCGATCGAGGAAGGCAAGGGCGATGTCGCCGTCCTCTGCGGCGGCGCAGTCGAAGTTCCAGCCGCGCAGCTGTTCGAGCAGGATGTCGCGATTGATCTTGTTGTCGTCGACGATAAGGACGCGCGCGCCGGAAACGTCGACCGGGACAGGTTTCGGGCGACGGACGTCCTCGTGAACGGGCAGCGGCAGCATGACCCAGAACACCGACCCCTTGCCGAGTTCGCTCTCGACGCCGATCTTGCCGCCCATCAGCTCGACGAGACGCGAGGCTATCGCAAGACCAAGGCCAGTGCCCTCATGGCGGCGGGTCGATGAGGAGTCGACCTGACTGAACTTCTCGAAGATCCGCTGCTGCATGTTTTCGGGAATGCCGATGCCGGTATCCTCGACGCGGATGGTGATGCTGGCCACATCCTTCTTCACCTCGCCGCTGACGTCGACGAGGACGTAGCCCTTCTCTGTGAACTTGACGCCGTTGCCGACGAGATTGGTGACGATCTGGCGGATGCGGCCGACGTCGCCCACGACGCAGGCCGGCAGCGCCGGATCGATGCGGACGATCAGTTCGAGATCCTTCTCGGCGACCTGGCTCGAAACGAGCGTCGCCACATCCTCAATTGCCTCGGCGAGGCGGAACGGTGCGGGGTCGAGCGTCAGCTGGCCTGCGTCGATCTTCGAGAAGTCGAGGATGTCGTTGATGATCGTCAGCAGCGCGCTGCCCGACTTGAGAATGACATCGGCAAAGGTGCGCTGACGGGTGTCCAAATTGGTTCGGATCAGGAGCTCCGCCATTCCGAGGACGCCGTTCATCGGCGTGCGGATCTCATGGCTCATGTTGGCAAGGAACTCGGACTTGGCGCGGTCGGCGGACTCCGCCTTCACCCACGCGGCCTCGAGCGACTTGTTGGCGGCCTCGAGCTCTTCCTGGGCCTTCGCGATGTTGCGCATCATAGGCACGAACACCCAGCTCGATGTAAGCACGGCGATCAAGAGGATGATGCCGGCGACGAGCAGGAGCATGCGGGGTAAGCTGTCGTAGCTGTCGATCATATCGCCGCGCAGCTCGGTCATCGTCGCCTTGAGGTTGATGTTGACGCGATCGCGCGCGAGCTTCTGCAGCTGGCTGAAGACGCGCTGTGCTGCCGGCGACGAATAGTCCGTGAAGATGTCGAGACGCCGCGCGAGCGAGATTACCTCACGCATGTCCTTTTCGAGCGACGGACGCGTCTCGTCGCCCTCCCAAATGTGCAGGAAGGCGGGGGACATCTGCAGCCCGCGAATGTCGCTCAGGATCGGATCAGGCGAGTCGAAAACGTGTTCCGTAGGCGTCGAACCCTGCTCCTCCGCCGCGATGCGGCGACCTTCCTCGGTCTGCACGTCGCCGCGCACGGCGGTCGAAAAGGCGCGGTAGAGGCTGTCGAGGCGCTCGACAACGCGACCGAGTTCCCGTCGCGCCTCGACGGCCGCGGGATTGTCCTCCAGCGTGCGCCCCGAGGCGCCTGCGGTGCGGGCGGCCTGCAGTTGCTGCTTCAGGCGCAACTGGTCGAGCGCCAGCGCCTGGTAGATGACGTCGCTGGTTGCCTCGCTCATGGCAACGAGGACGGCCGCGAACTTGATGTTGGTGCGCGCGTTGGACGAATGCCAGTTGACGAAGAACGCGCCAATGCTGACGGCAAGCAAAAACCCCGTCATGATGAAGATCAGACGGCCGCGCATATAGGAGCGCGTGACAGCGATGGACATCGACCCCGCCATAAAAATCCCCAGTTCAGCGGGGAAGAATGGCGAAGTTCCCTTAAAGTGCTGTTAATTCAGGGGAATGTTGGCGCTTGCTTGAAGGCGGGCGTCACGACGAGCGATAGGCAACGAATTCTGCCGCGCGCCGCAGCATCGTGGCGCGCTCACCGAAGGGCGCGAGAAATTCGCTTGCCTGCTCGACGAGGCCCTTGAGCTGCTTCCTCGTCCACTCGATCCCGTGCAGCGAAACCAGCGTGCCCTTGCCCGCGGTGGCGTCCTTGCCGGCCGCCTTGCCAAGGGTGCCGACGTCGGACGTTGCGTCGAGAAGGTCGTCGGCAAGCTGGAAGGCAAGGCCGATCGCAGAGCCGAACTCCCCAAGCCGCTCGCGCTCCTCCGGGGTGGCGTGGCCGATGAGAGCGCCGGCTTCGCAGGCGTAGCGGATCAGCGCGCCGGTCTTCATCGCCTGCAGGGTGACGATCCCCGCCTCATCCGGCTTCACCTTCTCCGCAGCAAGGTCGAGCGCCTGGCCGCCGGCCATGCCACCCATGCCGGAAGCGCGGGCAAGGCCCTGGACGAGGGAGAGTCGGGTCGCAGCCGGAAGCTCGGTCGCGTCGTCGGCGATAATGTCGAATGCGTAGGTCAGCAGGCTGTCCCCGGCGAGAATCGCGGTCGCCTCGTCGAAGGCGCGGTGGACCGTCGGCTGGCCGCGGCGCAGGTCGTCATTATCCATCGCCGGCAGGTCGTCGTGGATCAGGGAATAGCAGTGGATGCATTCGAGCGCGGCTGCCACCCGCAGGGCCGCTTCGCCATCCGCCGAAAACAGCGCGGCGCTCTCGATGACCAGAAAGGGGCGCAGCCGCTTGCCGCCATTGAGCACGCCGTGGCGGATGGCGCGCAGCAGATTTTCGGGGCGGTTGATCTCGCCGTCCAGAAGGTGAGGGCCGAGGAGCTGGTCGAGCGCAGCCTCGACGCTGGCGGCGTGCCGCGCGAGAGCCACTTCAAATTCGGGGATGGGCGTGTCGTTCATGCGCGGAGCGATGGCCCTAAAATGCGGCCGGGTCAAGCGGTGCGGCGTTGCGCTGAGGGGTATGCGTCTGTATTCCAGAAGCCAGTCATGCAAGAGGAGTTAGGGTGGCTCAAGGGACGGGCGAGCCGGGAATCGGCAAGCTGTCAGGGATGAAGCGGTCGCGAAAGCCCCGCAAGCGCAGCTGGATTCGCCGGCTCCTGCTGATCCTGATCGTGATCGGTGCAATTCCGGTGGCGCTCACCATCTTCTACCTGCCGCCTTTCATCCATCCGGTCTCGACACTGATGGCGAAGGATCTGGTGACACTGCGCGGCTTCACCCGCGAGTGGAAGCCGCTGAGCGAGATCAGCCCGCGCCTCGTCAATTCGGTCATGATGTCGGAGGACGGGCAGTTCTGCGCGCATCACGGCATCGATCTCGGCGAGTTCAGGGCCGTGCTGCAGGATTTCCTGGAGGGCGAGCCGTCGCGCGGCGGTTCGACCATCACCATGCAGACGGCCAAGAACCTCTATCTCTGGCACGGCCGCTCCTATGTGCGAAAGGCGATCGAGCTGCCTTATGCGGTCTTCCTGGACGCCATCATGCCGAAGCGGCGGATCTTGGAGATCTATCTCAACATCGTCGAATGGGGCCCAGGCATCTATGGCGCGGAAGCAGCCGCGCAGCACCATTTCGGCAAGTCGGCAAGCAATTTGACGGCGCGCGAGGCAGCACTGCTGGCAGTGACCCTGCCGAACCCGATCGCTCGCACGCCTGGCAAGCCGACCGCGGCGCTCAACCGGCTCGCATCGCGCATCGAACGGCGTGCGCGGCAGGCCGGCGGCTACAACCACTGCGTCCGATAGCTGCGGATCGCAAAAATTTGCGACGTGGTCTGGTCAAATGCGCGTCAGCGGTGTATAGGCACGCGACTTTCCTGGTCATCGGCCGAACTGCGGGCCCTTCAACGAGGGTGGCTAAGGCATGTTGACCGAAAACCGGAGCAGGATCCATGGCCGTACCTAAAAGAAAGACCTCGCCGTCGAAGCGCGGCATGCGCCGCTCAGCCGACGCGCTGAAGGCACCGACCTACGTCGAGGACAAGAATTCGGGCGAGCTTCGCCGTCCGCACCACATCGACCTGAAGACCGGCATGTACCGCGGTCGCCAGGTTCTGGAGCCGAAGGAAAGCTAAGGCTTTCCGCGGACATTCCGTATTGAGGAGAAGGCCGGCGCTTGCGTCGGCTTTTTCTTTGCGTGCATGATCGCGGCCCTTTGACCGAGCTTGACTCTGGAGACCCGAATGCTGTTTCAAATCCCCCTGATGATCGTCCCGTTCATTGTCTACAATCTGGGACTCATCGGCGTGTTCGGCGACATTCCGGATCCCTGGAAGTCAGAAGTCTTTTCGCTCGGCATGCTGTCAGGCGGGGTCTGGTCGATGACGCTGGCCGACATGCTGGTGCTGCTGGCGCTGCTTTTGCTGTTCGTCGAGATCGTGAAGGCAACGCGTACCTCGAACGCCTCGGTGCTCGATCACCTGCTGTCGACCTTCGTGTTCATCGCCTTCTTGGTCGAGTTCCTGCTGGTGCAACGCGCGACGTCGTCGCTGTTCTTCATCCTGATGACGATCGCCTTCGTTGACGTGCTGGCGGGCTTCGTCGTCTCGTTGCGCGCCTCCTCACGCGACATCAATCTCCGCTAGTCAGAAAAAGAAAGAGCCCGGAACCCGGGCTCTTCTTGTGTCTGCTCGCGGCAGGATCAGGCGTTGTCGCTGACGAAGCCGGCTGCCTCGATGCCGACCTTGGCGACGAGCTCGTCATTGTCGGATGTGTCGCCCGACACGCCGACCGCGCCGACAAAATCGCCGTCCTTCGTCTTGATGGCTACGCCACCTGGCACCGGGATCATGTTGCCGCCCGTCAGCGCGACAAAGGCGTTGACGAAGTGCGGGCGCTCGATCGCCGCCTGGTTGAGCTTGCGGGTATCGGCACCGGTTGCGGCTGCCCCGAACGCCTTGCCGCGGGCAATTTCAATTCGCATGAAGGGCGAACCGTCCTGGCGCTGCGCCGAGATGGTGTGGCCACCGGCGTCGACGACGACGACGCAGAGCGGATTGAGCTTGAGCTCGGCAGCCTTCGCCAGGGTTGCCTCGATGATGGTGTTGGCCTGAGCCAGCGAAATTTGCGTCATGCGGGTGATCCTCCTCATTCCATCGCGGCTCTGACTTAAGGGAACATTGCCGCTTTGGTAATGGGCTGCGTGGATGCGGACGCGCAAAAGGCCGCGCCATTCACAGGTTGCGAACAGGGGATTGAGGCTTCGGTCGGATCAGCTGCTCAGCTGGTCGAGCTTGCGCTGCATCGCAGCGATCTGCTCCTTGAGCTCCTGCAGGTCGTCCTTCTGGCTGGACTCGGAGCGCGGTGCCGGCTCCTCGCGCTGCGGGGGCTGCGGCGGGAACGGCGTGAACATACGCATCGCGTTCTGGAACAGCTCGATGTTGCGGCGGGTCTGCTCCTCGATCGCCTTCATCGGCATCGCGGCTTGCATCATCTCCATCGGCGTCTTGCCGATCGCTTCCTTCATCTGCTCGCGGAAGCGCTCCTGCTCCTTGGCAAAGGCGATCATCGATTGCTCAAGGAAGCTCGGTACGACCATCTGCATCTGGTCGCCATAGAAGGAAATCAGCTGCCGCAGGAACGAGATAGGCAGCATGTTCTGCCCTTCCTTGTTCTCCAGCTCGAAGATGATTTGCGTCAGCACCGGGTGGGTGATGTCCTCGCCCGTCTTGGCGTCCTGCACGGTGAACTCCTCGCCGCGCTTCACCATCTGGGCCAGGTCTTCCAGCGTCACATAGGTACTTGTCCCTGTGTTGTAGAGCCGTCGGTTGGCGTATTTCTTGATGACCACAGGGTCCTGTTTTGCTGGCATTCGTGACCTCCCGGTTGGGATGCTGCGTAAGCGGGCAATTACCCTCGGCCTCTCCCCCGACGCCGAAGCCTGAGGATATGCCCAAACGGCAGATGATGGGAAGGGGTTTGGTGCAGTGCAGTGAAACTATACCGCTTTGCACTTTGGGGTTTGACTCGCTCGCGCGAAAGGGGACAACATCGCCTCAAGCACCCCAACTCCCAAAGCTTCACAGCGAGGAAACCCGATGTCCGAAATTGTTGTCGCGAGTGCCGCTCGCACTCCCGTTGGCTCCTTCAATGGAGCGTTCGCCGATACGCCGGCCCATGTGCTTGGTGCGACGGCCATCAAGGAGGCGCTGGCTCGCGCGGGCGTCGCCGGCGAGGAAGTCGACGAGGTCATCATGGGCCAGATCCTGACCGCTGGTCAGGGCCAGAACCCGGCACGCCAGGCGGCGATGGGCGCCGGCATCCCGCAGGAAGCGACCGCATGGGGCCTCAACCAGCTGTGCGGCTCGGGCCTGCGCGCGATTGCGGTGGGCATGCAGCAGATCCTGACCGGTGACGCGAAGATCATCGTCGCCGGCGGTCAGGAATCGATGTCGCTCGCGCCGCACTGCCAGCACCTGCGCGCCGGCACGAAGATGGGCGACCTCAAGTTCATCGACACAATGATCAAGGACGGCCTGACCGACGCCTTCTTCGGCTACCACATGGGCAACACGGCGGAGAACGTCGCCCGCAAGTGGCAGCTGACCCGCGACGAGCAGGATGCCTTTGCGGTTGCTTCGCAAAATAAGGCCGAGGCCGCTCAGAAAGCCGGCCGCTTCAAGGACGAGATCGTTCCGGTGACGGTGAAGACCCGCAAAGGCGAGGTGATCGTCGACCAGGACGAGTACATCCGCCACGGCACCACGCTCGAGGCGGTGCAGAAGCTGCGCCCGGCCTTCGACAAGGAAGGCACCGTCACCGCGGGTAACGCGTCGGGCATCAATGACGGCGCCGGCGCGGTCGTCCTGATGACCGAGGAAGAGGCCGTACGCCGCGACATCACCCCTCTGGTCCGCATCGTCTCCTGGGCGACCGCCGGCGTTGATCCGCAGGTGATGGGCACCGGTCCGATCCCCGCTTCGCGCAAGGCGCTGGAGAAGGCCGGCTGGTCGGTCGACGATCTCGATCTCGTCGAGGCCAATGAGGCCTTTGCCGCGCAGGCTTGCGCGGTCAACAAGGAATTGGGCTGGAACCCCGACATCGTGAACGTCAATGGCGGCGCAATCGCGATTGGTCACCCGATCGGTGCATCGGGCGCACGCATCTTCAACACGCTGCTGTACGAGATGAAGCGTCGCTCGGCGAAGAAGGGCTTGGCCACCCTCTGCATCGGCGGCGGCATGGGCGTCGCCATGTGCGTTGAGGCGATGAACTAGTTTTCCTGATCACCAATTTGAGGCAGATACGCGCGGCCGGACGCCAGGGGCAGACAGAACAAGGGGAACCTCCTGTCGGCCCGTCCGTGCGATCAGAGAAGGGGGGACAGCCCTTATGACAAGAACTGCACTCGTGACCGGCGGGTCGCGCGGTATTGGCGCTGCAATCTGCGTGGCGCTGAAGAACGCCGGATACAAGGTTGCCGCTAACTACGCCGGCAACGACGAGGCCGCGCGCAAGTTCAACGAGGAGACGGGCATCCCTGTTTACAAGTGGTCGGTTGCCGACTACGAGGCCTGTGCGGAAGGCGTGAAGCAGGTCGAGGCCGACCTTGGGCCAGTAGACGTGCTGGTAAACAACGCTGGCATTACCCGCGATGCCATGTTCCACAAGCTGACGCCGCAGCAATGGCGCGAAGTGGTCGACACCAACCTCAACGGCATCTTCAACATGAGCCACCAGGTGTGGCCGGGGATGCGCGAGCGCAAGTTCGGACGCATCATCACGATCTCGTCGATCAATGGCCAGAAGGGCCAGGTCGGCCAGGCGAACTATGCCGCCGCCAAGGCAGGCGAGATCGGCTTCACCAAGGCGCTGGCGCTGGAAGGCGCGCGCTTCGGCGTCACCGTCAACGTGATCTGCCCGGGCTACATCGCGACCGAGATGGTGATGGCGGTGCCGGAGAAGGTGCGGGAGTCGATCATTGCCCAGATACCCGTCGGCCGTCTCGGCGAGCCTGAAGAGGTCGCGCGCTCGGTGCTGTTCCTCGCCTCCGACGAGGCGGGCTTCATCACCGGCTCGACGCTGTCGGCGAATGGCGGGCAGTACATGGCCTGAGCTTGAGGCTGAGAGCGGAAACGGAACGGCCCCTTTTCGGGGCCGTTTTTATCGGTGCGTCACTATTCGTCGGTAAGCAGCGCCTTGTAGACGACACCCGCAATCGCAGCGCCGACGATTGGCGCGACCCAGAACAGCCAGAGCTGAGCGAGCGCTGGCCCCTCGGCAAAGAGGGCGACGCCGGTGGAGCGCGCCGGATTGACCGAGGTGTTGGTCACCGGGATCGAGATCAGGTGTATCAGGGTCAGCGCAAGGCCGATTGCGATTGGTGCAAAACCGGCCGGGACGCGCCCGCTGGTCGAACCCAGAATGATCAGCAGGAAGAAGAAGGTCAGCAATACTTCAGTAATCAGCGCCGAAGTCATCGAATAGCCGCCGGGCGACGCCTCGCCATAGCCGTTCGAGGCGAAGCCGCCGACCGAAGTGAAATCGGCCTTGCCACTGACGATCAGGTAGAGCGCTGCGCCAGCAAGTACCGCACCCACCAATTGCGCGATGACATATGGAATGAGGTCTTTACCGTCGAAGCGGCCGGCGACCAGCAGGCCAACGGATACCGCCGGGTTGAAGTGGCCGCCCGAGATGCCACCCGCTGCATAAGCCATCGTGAGGACGGTCAGTCCGAAGGCGAGCGCTACGCCTGAGAAACCGATACCAAGTTCCGGAAAAGCCGCGGCGAAAATCGCGGAGCCGCAACCACCAAACACCAGCCAGAAAGTGCCGAAGAACTCGGCCACAAGGCGCCTTGTCATGAAAATCCCTCCTAAGACGCACGAGCCCCCACGCTGGAAGATGTGCGCCCAAGCTTCGGCGGTTGACAATCCGACTGGTTGCAGTCGGCGAGCCACTGCAGGGAAAACTTGCGGGAATTTCCGCTCAACTGGCGGAAATTGTTAACGCGAGCGCGAAAAAGTCTGTGCGATTCGCTGTGCGTAACCTGTGGATTAGTTGTGGGGAGGTTGGGGATAATACCAGATGTTGTGGAGAACAAACCGGGAAACTGGGCGCGGCAGTGATTCGTCGCTGATTCGTTCCGGCTTTGGCCTGAATGTTAACAGGGATGAGCGGTGCGGCCGCAACAGGTAAATTTCACGTAAATGAAACCCTAATGAATTCTTAAAGTTGAAGGGCGGAGGGGAAGGCCTTGTTGGTGGCCTGCAAAGGGCGAAGGTTGGCGTCGTTAACGATTCCAGCCGCTCCCTGCGGTTGTTCCCTGCGCGGTCGCACGAATGCGCATGCATATGGTGGTTAATATCGCCAAGGATCTACATATAGCGGTGAACGCAACGGGAACGACGCCGAGTCAGCGATTCGTCGCTGATTCGTTCCAGACTCGTTCCGTTGATTAACAGCGGTAGTTTCCGCCGCCCTTTTTGCTACAAAACACTGCGGTATCTTCCGCTTGTGGGGTGGGGTGTGCTAACGGAGGCATCCGCCGCGCCGAGGAGAGCGAACCCCGCATTATGAGCCTCCAGAAAAGACACGACGCTCCGCTCGTCCTATCCGGCCGGGACGTGACCGCCGTGCTCGGTCCGACCAACACCGGCAAGACGCATCTGGCTATCGAGCGCATGGTGGCGCATTCGAGCGGCATCATCGGCCTGCCGCTGCGCCTGCTCGCGCGCGAGGTCTATACCCGGGTTGTCGAAAAGGTGGGTGCCGCCAACGTCGCCCTCATCACCGGCGAGGAAAAGATCGTCCCGCAGGGTGCGCGCTATTCGGTCTGCACCGTGGAGGCGATGCCGCGCGAGGCGGACGTCGCTTTCGTCGCGATCGACGAGGTGCAGCTCGCCGCCGACTTTGAGCGCGGCCACATCTTCACCGACCGCCTGCTGCATTTGCGTGGGCGCGAGGAGACTCTGCTGCTTGGTGCCGCCACCATGCGCGGCATTCTCGAAATGCTCCTGCGCGGTATTTCGGTCATCACCCGCCCGCGCATGTCGCACCTTGCCTATGCGGGGCAGAAGAAGCTCACCCGCCTGCCTCGCCGCTCGGCCATCGTGGCCTTCTCGGCTGACGAGGTCTACGGCATCGCCGAGCTGGTACGCCGTCAGCGCGGTGGCGCGGCGGTGGTGCTGGGCGCGCTGAGCCCGCGCACCCGCAATGCGCAGGTCGAGCTCTACCAGTCCGGCGACGTCGACTATCTGGTCGCGACCGACGCGATCGGCATGGGTCTCAATCTCGACCTCGACCATGTCGCCTTTGCCCAGAACCGCAAGTTCGACGGCCACCAGTACCGCGAGCTGACGGCAGCCGAGATCGGCCAGATTGCTGGCCGCGCCGGCCGTCACGTTCGCGACGGCACCTTTGGCGTCACCGGCCAGGTCGATCCGTTCCCGGATGAGCTCGTCGAGCGGATCGAGTCGCACACCTTCGATCCGGTGAAGGTGTTGCAGTGGCGCTCGGCAGCGTTCGATTTCTCAAGTCTTGATGCGCTTCGCCGCTCGATCGACGTGACGCCGCCGGTCGAAGGGCTGACGCGCGCGCTTCCGGCTGTTGACCAGCGGGCGCTCGAGCATCTGGCGCAGGATGAGGCCGTCCGCCGCCTTGCCACGACGCCCAAGCGGGTCGAACTTCTTTGGGAAGCATGCGCTCTGCCCGACTACCGGCGTATTGCTCCGGCACAACATGCCGACATAATTGGCAGTATCTATTTTGATCTGGCCCGGAAAGGCCATGTCGATGAAGATTACATGGCCGAACAGGTGCGACGGGCCGATACGACAGAAGGCGATATCGACACGCTGTCGCACCGGATTGCGCAGATTCGTACCTGGACCTTCGTTTCACACCGCCCTGGCTGGCTTGCCGATCCGGCACACTGGCAAGAAAAAACACGCGAGATAGAGGACAGGTTGTCCGATGCGCTTCACGAGCGATTGACGAAACGCTTTGTAGATCGCAGGACTTCCGTGCTCATGAGGCGCCTGAGAGAAAATGCAATGCTTGAAGCTGAAATAAATCCGTCCGGCGACGTTACTGTCGAGGGGCATCATGTTGGCTCCCTTCAGGGCTTCCGTTTTACGGTTGACCAGACAGCGGCGGGCGAAGACGCAAAGGCGATGAAGACGGCTGCGCAGAAGGCGCTGGCTGCCGAGTTCGAGGCGCGTGCCGAACGGTTCGCCAACGCCCCGAATGGCGACTTCGCGCTTGCTTCGGACGGGCTGCTGCGCTGGATCGGTGCTCCGATCGCGACTCTGGTTGCTGGCGATGATCCGCTTGCACCGCGCGTAATCCTGCTCGCCGACGAGCAGCTGACGGGCCCGGCTCGCGAAAAGGTCGTGGCGCGTGCCGAGCGCTTCGTGCGCTTCCAGATCGAGACGCTGCTCAAGCCGCTGTTCGACCTCAAGGCTGCCGACCAGCTGACGGGCATTGCGCGCGGCATCGCGTTCCGCCTCGTCGAGAATTTCGGCCTGATCAATCGCCGCGAGATCTCTAACGACGTCAAGTCGCTCGATCAGGAGGCCCGCGCCGCGCTGCGCCGCCTGGGCGTGCGTTTTGGCGCCTTCCACATCTTCACCCCGGCGCTGATCAAGCCGGCTCCGGCGGGTCTCCTGACGCTGCTGTGGGCGCTGGTCAATGACGGCAAGGAAAAGCCGGGCTTCGGCGACGTCGTCACCGCCCTTGCCTCGGGCCGCACCTCGATCGTGGTCGATCCGTCCTTCGAGCCGATGTTCTATAGCCTTGCCGGCTACCGCGTCCTTGGCCGCCGTGCGGTGCGCGTCGACATCCTCGAGCGCCTTGCCGACCTGATCCGTCCGGCGCTTGCCTGGCGTACCGGCTCCGGCCAGCGTCCGGACGGCGCCTTCGACGGGGCGTCGTTCTACGTAACGCCCGCGATGATGTCGATTCTCGGCGCCACTTCTGAGGACATGGAAGAGACGCTGAAGGGCCTCGGCTACCGCGCTGAAGCGAAGCCCGCAGCGGAAGTCGCTGCGAAGCTTGCGGAGTTCGACGCTGCTGCCGAGGCCAAGGCTGCTGCCGAGCAGCCGGCTGAGGCACCTGCTGAAGCAGCTGTCGAGGCTGAGGCTGGCGAAGCCCCCGCTGCAGACGCAGCTACGGACGATACCGCCACGGATGCCGCAAGCGAGGCGCAGGAAGCTGCTCCTGAGGCTCCCGCCGCCGAGGCCGCACCGGTTGAGGCCGCTGCGGAGGAAGCTCCTGCTGCAGAGCCGGCCGAAGAGCCGAAACCAATCCTGCTGTGGCGTCCGGCGCGCTTCGAGGGCCGCCAGCAGCGCCAGCACCAGAACCGCAACCAGCACAGTCGTGGGCCGCGCCGCGAAGGTGAGAGCCAGGAACGCGGCGAGGGCAGGGGCGAGCGCCCCGCTCGCGGCAAGTTCCAGGGCAAGCCTGGAGAGCAGCGAGGTGAGGGCAAGCCGCGCCGCGAAGGCGGCCGTGGTGACCGTCGCGAAGGTGGCAAGCCGCAGTTCGCCGACAAGCAGGCACGTCCGCAGAAGCCGCGCGAGGAGCGCCCGGTCAAGCTCGATCCGGATTCTCCGTTCGCCAAGCTCGCGGCCCTGCGCGAGCAGCTGACCAAGAAGTAGATGAACGGCGTCGAGCGGCAACGCATCGACAAGTGGCTGTTCTTCGCGCGCGCGGTAAAATCCCGCTCGCTAGCAGCAAAACTGGTTCAGGCGGGGCATGTCCGCCTGAACCGCGAAAAGATCGACCAGGCCGCGCAGCTGGTGAAAACCGGCGACGTGCTGACGATGAAGCTGGAACGCGGCGTGGTCGTCTGGCGGGTGCTTTTGCCCGGCAAGCGGCGCGGCCCGGCCGAAGAAACGCGTACTCTCTACGAAGACCTGACGACGCGCGAGGAACCGCCAGCCTGAGGCGCGATGCGCAAATGCATTCCTGCATTGCGCACTTGCGCGGATTGGTCACCCTTGCGCACATCCGGCGAAGGGTTTACCTCACCGCCGGACCCTAGCAGACTGAAAGCCGGGCGGAGCCACTCATGACCTATGTCGTCACAGACAACTGCATCCGATGCAAATACACCGACTGCGTGGAAGTATGCCCGGTCGATTGCTTCTATGAAGGCGAGAACATGCTCGTCATTCATCCGGACGAGTGCATCGACTGCGGCGTTTGCGAACCGGAGTGCCCTGCAGACGCTATCAAGCCGGATACCGAGCCCGGCCTCGACAAGTGGCTGCAGATCAATGCCGAATATGCGGCAAAATGGCCCAACATCACGGCGAAGAAGGACGAGCTTCCGGAGGCCAAGGAATTCGACGGCGTTCCGGACAAGTTCGACCAGTACTTCTCGCCCGAACCCGGCTCAGGTGACTGAAATCCGAGGATTTTTAGGGCTTCCTTACGCAAGGTAAGGTTGTGCCGCCCGACCTGCGATTGATTCGCCCTATAGCGCGAAATGCGGCAACGCAAGTTCGCGCATGCGGCAAATTGTTGAATCTCGCGACTTTTTATGCTACATATCTAGCAACATGCCGATGACAAATTGTCGATTCATGGCGCTAGCGCTTTAATCTCGAAAGGCTGCAACTCATCCGAACCAGGGCGACCCTGGGTCGGGCCGGTTCTTTGACCTTGCCCGACACAAAGGCTTCCTTCGGATGATGCGGCCTTTTTGTCATGCGTGGCAGTTGGCTGGCCGGCTTGTCGGCCGCGAATCCACGCGCTCTCGATAGCGCGTGATAAAGAAGGAGTACAGGGCGTATGGCAACCCAGCAGAAGAAAACCGCGACTAAGCACGGCTTCAAGACCGGGGAATTCATCGTATACCCGGCTCACGGCGTCGGTCAGATCACTGCCATCGAAGAGCAGGAAGTCGCGGGACACAAGCTGGAACTCTTCGTCATCGACTTTCAGAAGGATAAGATGCGCTTGAAGGTGCCGGTGGCCAAGGCCGCCACGATCGGCATGCGCAAGCTCTCCGAGACCGACTACGTCGACCGCGCGCTCAAGGTTGTTCAGGGACGTGCCCGCGTGAAGCGCACCATGTGGTCGCGCCGGGCCCAGGAGTATGACGCGAAGATCAATTCGGGCGACCTCATCTCGATCTCCGAGGTTGTCCGCGACCTGTACCGCGCCGAAAACCAGCCCGAGCAGTCCTATTCCGAACGCCAGCTCTACGAGGCCGCCCTTGACCGCATGGCGCGCGAGATCGCTGCCGTGAACAAGATGTCGGACACCGAGGCTATCCGCCTGATCGAGCTCAATCTCGCCAAGGGCCCGCGCCGCGGCGCGAAGGCGGACAACGAGGAGTCCGAGCAGGAAGAAGCCGCATAAGCTTTCCAAAGCTTCAAGTACTTCCAAAAGACCCGGTCGCTCACGGCCGGGTCTTTTCTTTTGCTCCTGCTGCGCCACCTTTGGAACTTATGGACCGGGATCTGCGTATTTACTGACGCAGCATCCGGCCACCCCTCATGCTGCGCTGGCCGATCTCCCGATCGGTCCCATTTCCTGTGCGCGAGCTTTTCCCCGCTCGCCCGCGACGAATGGAGCGCGACATGGACGATTCCGCACGCCGCAGCATGGTTCGCGAGGCCATGAAGGCCCCCTATCTCGAACGCGAGCAGGAACACCAGTTGGCCCTGCGCTGGCGCCAGGGCGACCAGAACGCCATGCATCAGATCGCCACCGCGCACATGCGGCTGGTCATCTCCATGGCTGGGAAGTTCCGCCACTTCGGGCTACCGACTGCAGACCTGATCCAAGAAGGCCATGTCGGCCTGCTGGAGGCAGCCTCCCGATTCGAACCAGACCGGCAGGTCCGCTTCTCGACCTATGCTACCTGGTGGATCCGTGCCTCGATGCAGGACTTCATCCTGCGCAACTGGTCGATCGTGCGCGGCGGCACCTCATCGGCGCAAAAGGCGCTGTTCTTCAATCTCCGGCGCTTGCGGGCTCGGCTCGCGCAGGACAATCGCGAGCTGACCGGCGAGGCGCTTTATCGCGAACTCGCAGAAGCGCTCGGTGTGCCGGTGAGCGACGTCGAGACGATGGACGCGCGGCTGTCTGGCTCCGACACCTCGCTTAATGTGCAGGTGGGTTCGGAAGGTGAGGGCACGGCAGAGCGCCAGGATTTTCTGGTCTGCGATAAGCCGCTACCGGATGAGGTTGTCGGCGACACGATCGACACCGAGCGGCGGCTCCAGTGGCTGCAGCGGGCGCTGAAGACGCTCAACCCGCGCGAGTTGCAGATCATCCGCGAACGCCGGCTGCGTGACGAAGGAGCTACACTCGAGTCGCTCGGCACGACGCTTGGGATTTCCAAGGAGCGTGTGCGGCAGATTGAGGGTCGCGCCATCGAAAAGTTGCGGTTTGCCCTGAGCCACAACGAGCCGCGCAACCGCAACGCTGCCTAGGCAGCGCCCCGCTACCTGTCCGTGATGATCTTCACCTTGCCGCCGGCTGAAACGGTGGCGCTTTCGCTCATCCCGTTGATCAGGCGGAACATGTCGACCTTGCGATCGACGCCTTCCATGCGAGCCGCGAGCGTTGCCACCGTATCGCCCGGGCGGACCGTCACGATCCTCACCCGCAGCGGGTTGAGCGACTGGCGCTCGGCCGCGCTGAGTACGCGGAAGCTGTTGCTGACGGCGCTTGCCGTTGACTCCAGCCGGGTGCTGGCGGCCGGGGCAGCCGTCAGGAGGCGGTAGACCTCGCCCTCGGCCCGGATCACGGTCACGTCGAACTGCCAGCCCTCGGCGCGCGCGCGGGCGGAGACGGCTTCGTTGCCGTTGATGGAGCGCTTGCGGATGCTGCTTGGATCGAGCCCCGCCACCCAGCCGGACTGGATGTAATCGGTAAGCGGCACGCGCCGGTCGATCGACACGCCGTCGAAGCGGATGGCGATGTCGCCAGGGCCGGCCGCCGTTACCGCTGCCGCCGAATTGTCGATGACGAAGCCTTCTGGTACCGAGAATGAGATGCCCAGTTTCGGATGCAGGAAGGTGCGGCCGCGCACGAACCCTTCCTGCGGCGTGTCGCCGAAGAGCATGCCGTCGATGCCGGCAAGGAAGGAGTCGCGGTCGCGGTTGCCGGTTCCGGGCGCATACTGGCGAGCATGGCGAAGCGCCAGTTCAATGCGCTGCGGCGCGGTCGGGTGACTTGCAAGGAAGTCGAGACCCTGGTCCTCCTGGCCGGTTACGCTGCGCGAGGCGCTATAAGCGGCCATGGACTGCAGGAAGCGGGCTGCGGCGAACGGATCGTAACCGGCGCGAGCGATGGAGCGGATGCCAACGGCGTCGGCCTCGAGTTCCTGATTGCGCGAGAACTGGGCAAGGCGCAGCTTGCCGCGCACCAGCGCCACGCGTGCAGCCGGGTCACCGCCAAGCACTTCCGTCGCTACCTTGGTCGCAAGAACTTCCTCGGCCTCGCGCTGCTGGCGCTGGACGCCGTGATTTGCGGTCACGTGCGCCATCTCGTGCGCCAGCACCGCCGCGAGCTCGGCCGAGTCATTAGCGAGCGCGAGCAGGCCGCGCGTAACATAGAGATAGCCGCCGGGTAGCGCGAAGGCGTTGATGTTCGGCGAGTTGAGAATGGTGATCTGGTAGGTCTGGTTCGGGTTTTCCGGATCGAGCGTCAGCGACCCGACGACGCGCGCGACCATGCGTTCCAGCTTCGGGTCCGAATACTCGCCGCCATAAGTGGCAAGGATGCGTGGATGCTGCTCGCGCGCCAGCGCCGTCAGGCGGTCGCCGCGGGTGACGGTGTCCACGGTGACGGGATTAGCGGATGGCTTGAAGGCGCTTTCGTCGCCGCTCAGGACTTGGCAGCCACCCATGCTGACGCCAAGCGCAAGGGCAATCAGCCCGCGCCGCACGAGGCGGGCCGGCGACTGCGAAGTCCGGTCCCTCATCGGATCAACCAATGCTGTCGGCAGATTCCAGCCCTTTCCTCTAACCATCATGAAACGAAGCAGATCACGAAGGGTTGCTCCGTTCCCAAGCCGATTTCGCAAACGCACACATACCATGTAGTCAGCGAGCAATGCGTGGCAAATATGTCCGCATCCGGGCGAAATGGACGTAGTCAGGCACCAATATAGGCACGGAAAGCGTCAGGTGCAGCGCGCGAGAACATGGTGGTGGTGTCCTCGAATGCCACGATGCGACCCGCCTCGATGAAGGCAATTCGATCCGCAATCAGCTGCGCATCCTCAGGGTGGTGGGTCACCATCAGGATCGTCATCCCATGGTCGAAGTGGAGCTGACGGACGAGCGCCAGCATCTCGCGTCGAAGCGCAGGCCCAAGCGAGGCAAAGGGCTCGTCAAGCAGCAGCACCGGGCGGTCGCGCACCAGCACGCGCGACAGCGCCACGCGCTGCCGTTCGCCGCCAGAAAGCTCCGATGGCAGACGGCGCTCCTTGCCGGCAAGCCCAGTCTGCCCAAGCGCCCGGGCGATGTCGGCGCGGTCAGCATCGGTCAGGCGCAGCGAGGGCGAGCGGCCGAGGCCGACATTGTCCTCGACGGTGAGGTGAGCAAAGAGGTTGTTTTCCTGAAACACCATCGAGACGGGACGTTCGGCCGGCTCGAGGCCGGTGACATCTCCGCCGTCGATCAACACCTTGCCACAGCCAGGCTTCTCGAAGCCGGCAATCAGGTTGAGCAGGGTGGTCTTGCCCGATCCGCTCGGCCCCATGATCGCGATCACGGAAGATGCGGGAACTGAGAGGTCGAACTCCATGCGCGTCTCGTCGTAGCTGAAGACGAGATTGCGGAGTTCAATCGATGCGCCACTCATGCGCTTCTCCGTGTGCGGTCAACGAGCATCATCAGCGCAAGGCAGACGATGCCGAGAAAGAGGGCAATGCCGGCGGCATCGGCGGTGCGATAGCTGCCCATGCGCTCGAACAGCAGATAGGGCAGGGTCTTCACCTCGTCGCTGCCGAACAGCGCAATGACGCCAAGATCGCCGAGCGACAGCGCCATTGCGAAGGCAAAGGCGGTGAAGGCCGGGCGGCGGATCGACGGCCAGTCGATCAGGCGCAGGCGGTTGACACCGGAAATGCCAAGGGAGGCGCAGAGCCGGTCGTGGCGCTCGGCTGCGCCGTCCCAGGCGGGGCGGATGGCGCGGATGGCAAACGGCATCGCCATCACCGCATTGACCGTCACCACCATTACCGGCGCGACCGAGAAGACGCTGCCGCTGTCAATGAGGAGGATGAACCAGCCAGCACCCACCACGACGGGCGGCACGACAAGGACGAAGCCGGCGCCGGTGTCGAACAGTCGCTCGAGGAAGCTGGGTGAGGCTGTCCGACCGCGGCTGCGCTCCATGGCGCTGCGGGCCATGGTGAGCGACAGCGACAGCAGCAGACTGAGCGCTGCGGCAATGAAGGCAAGGCCAAGGCTGGTGAGCGTGGCGCGATGAACAGCCGGATCGCTCGCCAGCCGGACAAGGTCGGCCTGAACCCCGGAGATGATCGTCGAGACGAAGGGACCTGCGACGAAGGCGAGGGCCACGAGGATGACCAGCGCGTTGAAGAAGGTTTCGGGGCCGCGCGCCATATTGGGGCGCCGACGCGCGACCGGCATGTTGGCGTCGGCAACCATGTCTGCGCCCGCGCGCACCAGCAGGATTACGACGACAACGGTTAGGGCGATCTGCAGCGCGGTCAGCGCCACGGCCCGCGCCGGGTCGAAGTCGAAGCGCAAGGCCTGGTAGATCGCGACTTCCAGCGTCGTTGCCCGCGGACCGCCGCCGAGAGTCAGCACGATCGTGAAGGAGGTGATACAGAGCATGAAGATGAGCCCTGCAACGCCCGGCAGCGCCGCGCGCATCACCGGCCATTCGATCAGGCGGAAGGTTGTCCGCGGCCCCATGCCAAGCTGCGCCGCGAGCCGCCACTGATCAGTCGGCACCGTCTCCAGCGCGTGCAGCAGGAAACGCGTGGCAAGCGGCAGGTTGAAGAAGACGTGGGCAACCAGAATGCCGGAGAGGCCATAGATGCCCTGCCATGGCTCGCCGGTCAGCCAGGCCAGCGCGTCTGCGAAGATGCCGGCGCGGCCGAGGAGGGCGAGGATGCCGAGCGAGGCAACAATCGCCGGCACTGCCAGCGGCAGCGCGAACAGCCGCAGGATAAAGCTGCGGCCCCAGAAGACTGGGTGGCGTGCCAGCGCGCGTGCGACAAGGATCGCCGGAGCGACCGACAGCAGGGTCGACAGCAACGCCTGCCACAGTGTGAAGCGGGTGATGCGGAAGAGGTAGGAGTCAAATGCGGAAGCAGCGCCCGACCAGTCGTCGAGCGCCTCGCTGATGAGGCCTGCAAATGCGCCGCCGATCAGCAGCCCGACTGCCGCGAGACCGGCGATGCCGGCAAGGACGCGGCTGTCGCGGTAGACTCCCATCGGCGCGCTCAGCGGCTCATGACGTCGAGCCATTCCCGGATCCAGGCATCGCGGTTGGCCGCGATCTCCTCGGGCGAGAAGGCGAGCGTCTTCGCCGGTTTCACCGCGCGGTCGAAAGCCGGGTTGAGCGGGCCGGACGTCTCGCCGGCCGGGAACATCCAGTTGGTCTCGGGGATCGCGTCCTGGAAGCCGGGGCCGGTCATGAATTCGAGGAACTGCTTCGTCAGCGGGTTCTCCGCGCCCTTGGTGGTCGCGGCGGCGACTTCCACCTGCAGGTAATGGCCTTCCTTGAAGGACATCGCCTTATAGCGGGTCGAGTCCTCGTTGATCTCATGATAGGCGGGCGAGGTCGTGTAGGACAGCACCATCGGCGCCTCGCCACTGGTGAACAGGCTGTAGGCCTCACTCCAGCCGGGGGTGACGGTCAGCACGCGCGAGCTGAGATTCTCCCAGGCTTCGCTCGCCTTGTCGCCATAGACCGCCTTCACCCACAGGAGCAGGCCAAGGCCAGGCGTCGAGGTGCGCGGGTCCTGGATGACGATCTTCTGTTCCGGATAGCCGTCGACGAGGTCCTTCAGGCTCTTGTAGGGCGTCGAAAACGCCTCCGTGTCCTGGATGATGGCGAAATAGCCGTAGTCGAAGGGGACGAAGGTGTCGTCGCTCCAGCCGCCGGGGACGTCGACCTTGTCAAGGGCGATCCCATGCGGCGCGAACAGGCCGGTTTCCTTCGCCTCGTGGGTGAGGTTGGTGTCCAGGCCGAGCACGATGTCGGCGGATGTGCTCTTGCCCTCGAGCTTGACGCGATTGAGCAGGGCCACGCCGTCTGCCACCGCGACGAAGTCGACGGTGCAGTTGCAGATCTCCTCGAAGTTCTTCTTCACGACAGGGCCGGGGCCCCATTCGGCGGTGAAGCTTTCGTAGGTGTAGATGGTTATCTTGTCCTGCGCCGCGGCCGGAACGGCCACGAGAGCGGTCGAAAGAGCAAGTAGCGAAAGAAACTGTCTGCGCATCGGCGCCTCCTCTGGTTGTTGCAAGGGAATTGGCGCCATGTCGAGCGTCTAATCCCTCCGCCGGTACGAGCCGGATCAGGTTCAGCGGGTTGGCTGGACTTGCGTCCCTTGCCTCTCAGCCCGACACGCCTTCGCGTACCGGGCACCCCGTTAGAGCAGGGAAAGAGATAGAGCGGGTCCTGTGCACATGCAAGCGGTTTAACTTCCGCTGCGTGGCGTGGTAGAGGCGAGCCCATGACGCATCCGACCACCCGTTTCGCGATCCTCCTTGGCGGCGATCTCGTCGTGACTCCGCGCCTGCTTGCGCAGGTGGAGGGCGCGCGCGTAATCGCAGCAGATTCCGGCATGCGGCATGCGGCGGGGCTGGGTGTTGCGCCGGAACTGTGGACCGGAGACTTCGACTCCGTCGACGAGGCGATGCGCGCCGAGCATTCGGCAACGCCAGTCGAAGAGTTTCCGCGCGACAAGGACAAGACCGACGGCGAGATCGCGGTGCAGGCGGCGCTGAAGCGCGGCGCGCGCGAACTCCTGCTGGTAGGCGCGTTCGGCGGCGCGCGGGCCGACCATGCTTTCCTGCATCTGGCGGCCGCGATGCGTCTTGCCGAAAGCGGCGTTGGCTGCCTGCTTACCAGCGGCGTGCAGGAAGGCGTGCCGTTGCTTGTGGGCAAGGACCGCAGCTTCGACTACGACGACGGCACGCTGTTCAGCGTGCTCCCCTTTTCCGAGCTCAACGGGCTCACCATATCGGGCGCGAAGTGGCCGCTGACGGACCATCACGTTCCGTTCGGTTCGTCGCTTACCCTATCCAATGAAGTGCGCGGTACCCTCACTGCGCGTCTTGCTTCCGGCAGGGCCCTGCTGGTCGCTCATCCCGTTTCCTCCTTCTCGATGTGACCCATGGCACCACCGCTTCTTTCCCTTGACGGCATCAGGCTGACCTTTGGCGGCACGCCGCTTCTCGACGGCGCCGATCTCGCGGCTTCGGCCGGCGACAAGATCGCGCTGGTAGGGCGCAACGGCTCCGGCAAGTCCACCCTGCTGAAAATCGCGGCGGGGATGGTCGAGGCGCAGGACGGCGAGATCTTCCGCCAGCCCTCGGCGACGATCCGCTACCTGCCGCAGGAGCCCGACATGGAGGGCTTCGATACGGTCCGCGCCTATGTCGAGGCGGGGCTGGGGCCGGCGGATGACGTCTACCGTGCAGCCTCTCTCATCGAGAATCTCGGCCTCACCGGCGACGAGAACCCGAAGACGCTGTCGGGCGGCGAGGCGCGCCGCGCCGCGCTTGTGCGCGTCATGGCGCCGGAGCCGGACATCCTTCTCCTCGACGAGCCGACCAACCACCTCGACCTCACCACAATCGAGTGGCTGGAAGGCGAGTTGCAGCGCACCAAGTCGGCGCTGATCATGATCTCGCACGACCGCCGCTTCCTCGAGCGCGTCTCTCGCGCCGTCATCTGGCTCGACCGTGGCGTCACCCGCCGTCTCGAGAAGGGCTTTGCGCATTTCGAGGAGTGGCGCGACAAGATCCTCGAGGAAGAGGAAAAGGAGCACTTCAAGCTCGGTCGCCAGATCGTTCGCGAGGAGCACTGGCTGCGCTATGGCGTGACCGCCCGGCGCAAGCGCAACATGCGCCGTCTCGGCGAGCTGCAGACGATGCGCGTGCAATACCGCCAGCGCAAAGGGCCGGAGGGTCTCGCAACCATGACGGCGGCGGATGCGAACGAGTCCGGCAAGCTGGTCATCGAGGCGAAGAACATCGAGAAGCGTTTCGGTGACATGGTGGTCGTCCAGGGCTTTTCGACCCGCATCCAGCGCGGCGACCGCGTCGGCTTCGTGGGACCGAACGGAGCAGGCAAGACGACGCTGCTCAAGATGCTGATCGGCGAGCTTGCGCCCGACGGTGGTACGGTGCGCCTTGGCGCCAACCTAGAAATCGCCACGCTCGACCAGAAGCGCTCGCTCGATCCGCAGGAGACGCTGACGCATTACCTCACCGACGGACGCGGGGAGAACCTGATCGTCAACGGCGAGCAGAAGCACGTCGTCTCTTACATGAAGGATTTTCTGTTCAAGCCGGAACAGGCGCGCACGCCGGTGCGGGAGCTTTCGGGCGGCGAACGGGCAAGGCTGGTGCTGGCCAGGCTTCTGTCGCGGCCGGCGAACCTTCTGGTGCTCGACGAGCCCACCAACGACCTCGACATGGAGACGCTGGACCTTCTGCAGGAGCTCGTCGCGAACTTCCCCGGCACGGTGCTGCTGGTCAGCCACGACCGCGACTTCCTTGACAGGACCGTGACGAGCACGATCGCGCCGGCGGGCGATGGCCGCTGGATCGAATATGCCGGCGGCTACACCGACATGCTCGCGCAGCGCGGCGGCGAGAAGCTCGACGAGCGCGCTCCGCGTCAAAAGAAGGAAGAGCCGGCGGCGAAGAAGGAAGCAGCCGCGTCCGCATCCGCAAAGCCGGCATCGGCGAAGAAGCTGTCCTACAAGCAGAAGTTCGCGCTCGAGAACCTGCCCAAGCAGATGGCGGAACTCGAGGCGAAAATCGCCGGGCTTGAGCAGAAAATGGCCGATCCGAATTTCTACAACCGCGACCCGAACGGCTTTGCCAAGGTGGCGGCTGAGATCGACGCCCACCGCGCCAAGCTGGCGGCCATGGAAGAGGAATGGCTGGAACTCGAGATGCTGCGCGAGGAGATCGAGGGCTGACGGCCGTGCTAAAGGCCGGTAAGATTCGCCGCGATCGAGTGCATCATGTCCGGCAAAACTCGCTCAACTGACCGAGACGAACACGCAAAGCGGTGGGTTGAGGAAAACCGCGATGCGTTAGAAAGCTGGAACAAGTGGACGAAAGAGGAATGCATTCCTCTTTCCCACTACCGCTACTTCTGACTGTCAGCTTCCCGCGCGGTCGGCGTTGAGCCGGGCTGCGAGATTTTCCATCCGCTCGGCGAGGTTGGCCAGCGCGCCGGTGAGTGCCGCATCGTTCTTGTCGGCCTTGGCGAGCGCGTCGTCACGCGTCTTGCGTAGCGTCGCGATCTCGGTCTCCATGCCCTTCACGCGCTTCTGCAGCTCGACAAGCTCGTCCATGACCATAATGCCGGCCATGACGGTCAGTCGCTGGTCGCCGATCTCGCCGAACGAGTTGCGCAGGTGGGACACGTAACGGTCGAAACTGGCGGCGAGGTCCATCAGGTGCTGTTCCTGGCCCTCGTCGCAGGCCATCCGGTAGGCCTTCCCGTCAATGCTCACCGTGACCTGTGGCATCTTGCGTGTTCCTATCTGTCGAGCACGGCCCGGATGGTTTCCATCGCCGTCACGAGCCGGCGTGAAACTTCCTTGTTCGCTTCCTCAAGTCTCTCGGCACGTGCTTCCGACGCGTCAAGTTCCTGCGCAAGGCGTGCGCGGTCAGCGTTCATCCGCTGAACCTCCGCCTCTGCCTCGCCGTAGTCCTGATCACGCTCAAGCCTTGCCGCCACAGCGTCTTCCAGCAGGTCGATCGCCTTCCCGAGGCGGGCAATTACTTCCTTGAGGGTAGCTTCCCCAGTCATGGTCTTCGCTCCAGCGCCGATCCGGTGCCGAATCGCACGCTTTCCCAGCGTGTTTAAAGTGAAACATTAGGCAGCGCGCGGAGGAACCGTCAACGCGTGACCTTAACTGTCCCCTTGAAAGCGTAGCGACCACATTCCTTCGACTGAGGCTCTCCGTTGACTCGCGCGGCACGCCTGCTATGTGTCCCATCGCTCTTTCAGGGTTAAATTTGCCCTTTCCCTTTCGCAGGAACGACAAGCGAGCCACTCATGACTACACGTGAACAGCATGACCGCATGGCCAATGCGATCCGCTTCCTTTCCATGGATGCGGTCGAGAAGGCCAACTCAGGCCACCCCGGCCTTCCGATGGGCGCAGCCGACATTGCCACCGTGCTGTTCAGCAAGTTCCTGTCGTTCGACCCGAAGGCTCCGAACTGGGCCGATCGCGACCGCTTCGTGCTGTCGGCGGGCCATGGCTCGATGCTGCTCTACTCGCTCCTCTACCTGACCGGGTACGAGGACATGACGATCGACGAGATCAAGAACTTCCGCCAGCTGGGCTCGAAGACCGCTGGTCACCCCGAGTGGGGCCACGCGTCCGGCATCGAGACGACGACCGGCCCGCTCGGCCAAGGCATCGCCAACGCGGTCGGCATGGCGATCGCGGAGCGCATCCTCAATGCGCGCTTCGGTGATGACCTCGTCAATCACTACACCTACGCCCTCGTCGGCGACGGCTGCCTGATGGAAGGCATCAGCCAGGAGGCGATCTCGCTCGCTGGCCACCTGCGGCTCAACAAGCTGATCGTCATCTGGGACGACAACAACATCTCGATCGACGGCGCGATTTCGCTGACCGACTCGACCGACCAGCGCGCCCGTTTCGCAGCTTCCGGCTGGAATACGCTGAGCGTCGACGGCCATGATCCGGAGCAGATCGCGACCGCGGTCCAAACCGCGAAGAAGTCGAACCGCCCGACCCTGATCGCCGCAAAGACTACGATCGGCTTTGGCGCCCCGACCCGCGCCGGCACCAACAAAGCACACGGTTCGCCGCTCGGCGCAGAAGAGATCGCCGGTGCACGTGCCAAGCTGCACTGGGAATATGCGCCGTTCGAGATCCCGAGCGACATCCTCGAGGCATGGCGCGCCACCAGCGCACGCGGTGCCGAGAAGCGCGAGGCCTGGGAAGCGCGTCTTGCTGCTGCCGATGCAGCAACCCGCGCCGAATTCGAGCGCCGCATGCGCGGCGAGCTGCCGGAAGGCCTCGATGCAGCGATCGAGGAGTACAAGCGCAAGCTTTCCGCCGACAAGCCGAAGGTCGCGACCCGCAAGGCTTCGGAGATGGCGCTCGAGGTCATCAACGGCGTCGTGCCGGAGACCATCGGCGGCTCGGCTGACCTGACCGGTTCCAACAATACCAAGACCAGCCAGACCGGCCCGATCAAGGCAGGCGACTTCTCCGGCCGCTATGTCTATTGGGGCATCCGCGAGCACGGCATGGCTGCTGCCATGAACGGCATGGCGCTGCATGGCGGTGTCATCCCCTATGGCGGCACCTTCCTGACCTTCTCGGACTATGCACGCCCGTCGATGCGCCTTGCCTCGCTGATGGGCATCCGCTCGATCTTCGTCATGACGCATGACTCGATCGGCCTTGGCGAGGACGGCCCGACCCACCAGCCGGTCGAGCACCTCGCCGTTCTGCGCGCGATTCCGAACCACATCGTGCTGCGTCCGGCAGACGCCGTCGAGACGGCGGAAGCATGGGAAGTTGCGCTGAAGTCGACCCGCACTCCTTCGACCCTGGCGCTCACCCGTCAGAACCTGCCGACGCTGCGCACGGAGCACACCCCGGAAAACCTGACCGCCCGCGGTGCCTACGAGCTCGCTGGCGCGGAAGGCGAGGCCAAGGCGACGATCTTTGCTTCGGGCTCCGAGGTCGAGATCGCACTCGCTGCCAAGGCCGAGCTCGACAAGCGCGGCGTTCCGGCTCGCGTCGTCTCGGTTCCGTCGTTCGAGCTGTTCTTTGCGCAGGACGAGGCCTACCGCCAGGCAACGATCGGCAATGCGCCGGTCAAGATCGCCATTGAGGCCGGCCTGCGTCTCGGCTGGGATGCCATCATCGGTTCCGACGGTCTGTTCGTCGGCATGACCGGTTTCGGCGCCAGCGCCCCGATTGATGCCCTCTACAAGCACTTCGGCATCACAGCCGAGGCGGTTGTTGAGGCCGTTGAAGGTCGCCTGAACAAGGCGTGAGCCGCGTTCCTGTGACCTTCATCCTGTACTAATCGGTTTTATCCCAAAGGGCCGCTGGATTCTTATCCAGCGCCCCGCTATGGGAGGCCTGACCCGGCGAAAGCTGCGGAGTTTCCGCCGGATAGCTAGTTTTAGCCCTCGGGAGACCGCTCTATGACCGTGAAAGTCGCTATCAACGGATTTGGCCGTATCGGCCGGAACATCGCCCGCGCCATTTATGAGAGCGGCCGCAAGGACATCGACATCGTTGCCATCAACGATCTCGGCCCGGTCGAAACCAACGCCCATCTGCTTCGCTACGACAGCGTCCATGGCCGCTTTCCGACGGAAGTAACCGTCGAGGGCGACACGATCCGCGTCGGCGATGAATCGTTCAAGGTGTTTGCCGAGCGCGATCCGTCCAAGCTGCCGTGGGGCGACCTCGGCATCGACATCGTGATGGAGTGCACCGGCATCTTCACCTCGAAGGAAAAGGCTTCGGCGCACCTTGCCGCCGGCGCCAAGCGCGTCATCGTCTCGGCTCCGGCCGACGGCGCTGACCTGACGGTCGTCTACGGCGTCAACCACGACAAGCTGACGAAGGACCACATCGTCATTTCGAATGCGTCGTGCACGACGAACTGCCTTGCGCCGATCGCCAAGGTCCTGCACGAGGCCTTCGGCATCGAGAAGGGCTTCATGACGACGGTCCACGCCTACACGGGCGACCAGCCGACCCTCGACACGATGCACAAGGACCTCTACCGCGCCCGCGCTGCGGCACTGTCGATGATCCCGACCTCGACCGGTGCCGCCAAGGCCGTCGGCCTGGTGCTGCCGGAGCTGAAGGGCAAGCTGGACGGCGTGTCGATCCGCGTCCCGACCCCCAACGTCTCGGTCATCGACTTCAAGTTCGTGCCGAGCCGCAAGGTCACTGTCGAGGAGGTCAACAACGCGCTCATTGCTGCCGCCGATGGCTACCTCAAGGGTATCCTCGCCTACACCAAGGACCCGCTGGTCTCGATCGATCTCAACCACAACCCGGCCTCGTCGACCTTCGCGCTCGACCAGACCAAGGTCATTGAGGGCGACCTCGTCCGCGTCATGTCCTGGTACGACAATGAGTGGGGTTTCTCCAACCGCATGGCCGACACGGCCATCGCGCTTGCGAAGACCATGGCCTGATGCGCAAGGCATAACCCGAACGAAACGCCCGGCTTCGTCCGGGCGTTTTGCTAGGGCAGTACGGCCGCCACGGCCGTAAGGGATCCAGCAAGATGATCATTCGGCCAAGGCCCGGCTTTCTCAGCCTGTTCTTCGTGATGCGCGGCTCGATCGTGCCGCGCACGCTGCCGCAGATCATCGGCATGACGATCTATGCGGTGGCTGTGGTCATTGCCGTGCAGATGTCGGGGCTGAGCTTCGAGAAGTTCAACATCACCCCGTTTGGTCTCGTCGGAATCTCGCTGTCGATTTATCTCGGCTTTCGCAACAACGCCGCCTACGACCGCTGGTGGGAAGCGCGCAAGCTGTGGGGCCAGCTCGTCTATGACATCCGCAATCTGGCGCGCGTGTCGAACTCGCTGGTCGCGGACAAAGCACGACGCCGGTCCTTCCTGATCGACGCGCTGCTGTTCTGCCACTTCCTACGCGCGCATCTGCGCCGGACGGACGCGATGGACAAGGCGCGCGAACTCGCCGGCGATCGCGCGGAGGAGCTTGTCGATTACCGCAACAGGACCGACGCCGTGCTGCGGCGCATGGGCGAGCAGGCCGGCGCGTTGTTGCAGGAAGGCGCGATCGACCCCATCGGCTACCGCATCCTCGATGAGCGCCTGTCGTCGCTGGCAGCCGTGGAGGCGGGATGCGAGCGCATTTCAGGAACACCGTTGCCGTTCGCCTATTCGCTGCTTCTGCGCCGCACCGCCTATATCGTCTGCCTGCTGCTGCCGTTCGCCCTGGTATCGGCGACGGGCTGGGCGACGCCGCTGTTCACGGCGCTGATCACCTACACCTATTTCGGACTCGACGCGCTGTCGGAAGAACTGGAGGATCCGTTCGGCACCGAAGCCAACGACCTTCCGCTCGACGGCCTGTGCCGGGTCTGCGAGATTTCCGTCTTCGAGGCACTCGGCGAGAAGGCCCCGCCGCCGCTCGAAGGCGACCGTTACCTCTATACATGATTGCAACCCGGGGCCTGACGCGCTTGGAATTCACACGATGACTGGCGCAACGGTCTGGCAACTTCTGGAAAGGGCAGGAAATGAGCGGCTTCAAGACACTCGACGACATTGGCGAGATCAGCGGCAAGCGCGTCCTGGTGCGCGTCGACCTCAACGTGCCGGTAAAGGATGGCGAAGTGACCGATACAACGCGCATCGAGCGCGTCGCGCCGACGATCAGCGAGCTTTCGGACAAGGGCGCGAAGGTCGTGCTGCTCGCGCATTTCGGCCGCCCCAAGGGCGAGGCGAACCCGGAATCCTCGCTGAAGCAGATCGTGGACGCGACGTCGAAGGTGCTCGGCAAGCCGGTCGCCTTTGCCGAGGATTGCATCGGCGAAAAGGCGGCTGCCGCGATTGAGGCTCTCCCGGCGGGTGGCGTGCTCCTCCTTGAAAACACCCGCTTCCACAAGGGCGAGGAGAAGAACGACGCCGAGTTTACCAAGGCGCTTGCTGCCGATGGCGACATCTATGTGAATGATGCCTTTTCGGCCGCGCACCGCGCGCATGCTTCGACGGAAGGGCTCGCCCACCTGCTCCCGGCCTATGCCGGCCGCACCATGCAGGCTGAGCTCGAAGCGCTGGAGAAGGGCCTCGGCAAGCCGGCGAAGCCGGTTGTCGCCATCGTCGGTGGCGCCAAGGTCTCCACCAAAATCGACCTCCTCATGAACCTTGTGAAGAAGGTTGACGCGCTGGTGATCGGCGGCGGCATGGCCAACACTTTCCTCGCAGCCCGCGGTACCGATGTCGGCAAGTCGCTGTGCGAGCATGACCTTGCCGACACCGCCAAGCAGATCATGATCGAGGCGGCTTCGGCCGGCTGCGCCATCATCCTGCCGACTGACGCCGTCGTCGCGCGCGACTTCAAGGCCAATGCCGAGAACGAGACCGTCGGCGTCGAGGCTGTACCTGCCGATGCGATGATCCTCGACGTCGGTCCCAAGACCGTCGAGACCGTTAAGCAGTGGATCGACCGCGCGCAGACGCTGGTCTGGAACGGCCCGCTCGGCGCGTTCGAGCTCACCCCCTTCGACAAGGCAACAGTTGCCGCCGCGCAATTCGCCGGCGAGCAGACGAAGGCCGGCAAGCTGGTGTCGGTCGCAGGTGGCGGCGACACGGTCGCCGCTCTCAACCACGCCGGCGTTGCCGACGACTTCTCCTATGTCTCGACCGCCGGTGGCGCCTTCCTCGAATGGATGGAAGGCAAGGAGCTGCCGGGCGTTGTGGCGCTGATGAAGTAGTCTTCGCTGGCTAGTTTTTGTCACCGACGGCGCGGGACCCCCGCGCCGTTTTTGTTTGGCGTCTGGTTGGGTTTGGTCGTCCACTAAGACCGTAGTGCCTTCGAGCCCCCTCCGGCGCTTTGCGCCACCTCCCCCGCGCCGCGGGGGAGGATCCGGGGTGTGCAGGTTGGAATTTTGGCGGATCAACTGTCCCGCGGCGCAGGAAGTGGCGCATCTTGTCATGACGTCCTCACCCTCAGGATCCTCCCCCATTTATGGGGGAGGGGGACCATGCGAAGCATGGTGGAGGGGGCGTCATGGATCGAAGTGTATCAGGTACGTTCGAGAAAGTTGCCCACTGGCATCTCGTTGTCGCTTGCTACTGGTCCATCGCGAGCGTGGCGCCTCCGAACCCACCGAGGTCGCCGGCATGGCCGCGAAGGTCCTCCGACAACCGAAACATGTCTCATCGCAATGGTGTCTCTGGCGGCTGCAAGGATGGTGTCCCACCGCGTGGTGTAACTGACGGCATTGGTCGCCGTGCTGTCCGGCTTGGCCGGGTTGGTCAGCGTGCTGCTACTGCTGGCAGGCTGATGAAGGGATCATCGCTCAATTGTCCGACGC
>Ga0180222_1000236_pt1 | contig 91347 bp, 91 predicted proteins | sample eDN5th37CKraftOP_FD_151336 | JGI IMG/M metagenome (GOLD analysis project Ga0180222, IMG submission 151336) | Enriched Organic Plus compost microbial communities from Emeryville, California, USA - eDNA 5th pass 37_C Kraft OP (version 2) (version 2) ... | reverse complement strand
GCGAGCACGGTTTCACCGGCAATCGCGGTCTGGCCCTCGGAAACGAGGGGCCGGGCGCCCTCGGGCAGGTAAACGTCGACGCGGGAGCCGAAGCGGATGAGGCCGATGCGGTCGCCGGCGTGTACCGACTGGTTCTCGCGCACGAAGCAGACGATGCGGCGGGCGACGAGCCCCGCGATCTGCACGACGCCGACGCGACCAGCGGACGTGCGGATCGCGAAGCTGTTCCGCTCGTTGTCCTCGCTCGCCTTGTCGAGCTCGGCGTTCAGGAACTTGCCGGGGCGATAGACGATACGCTCGATCTGGCCGGCGACGGGGCTGCGGTTCACGTGCACGTCGAAGACGCTCATGAAGATCGAGATGCGGGTGCGCGGCGCGGGGCCGAGCTCGAGCTCCACGGGCGCGGGAGCGAGCGTCACCTGCGAGACGCGGCCGTCGGCGGGCGACACCACGAGCCCCTCCCGTAGGGGCGTCACGCGGCGCGGATCGCGGAAGAAGTAGGCGCACCAGGCGGTGGCGAGGACGCCGAGCCAGCCGAGCGGGGTCCACAGCCAGAACAGGATGATCGCGACAAGTGCAAAGCCGCCCACGAAGGGATAGCCCTCGGGGTGGATGGGCGCGATCTGCTTGCGGATGGAATCGGCGATGGACATGGGAATCCCGGAATGTGGGTAGGAAGATCAACACAATCCGCTCATTCCCGCGAACGCGGGAATCCAGAGCCAAAATTCGTGGACGTGCGGCTGGCCCTGGGTCCCCGCTTTCGCGGGGACGAGCGGAATTTGAGGCCCGCTCGGTGGGCGCACGCTCTACCCACTTGTCCGGAGGGCGTCAATTTGCGCGGCGAGGCGGCGGCGCAGCGCCCGATCACGCTTCAGATACCATTCGCGGCTCATGGCCTCGCTGCGGCTTGCGTGCTGCTCGGAATAAAGGAGCGTCCAGCTACGGCCGCGCGTGGAGCGCGCGCCCTTCCCCGTATTGTGACGGGCAAGGCGGCGTGCAAGGTCCGTGGTCCACCCTACATAGGTCCGGGGGCCGCCCTTGCCCGTGCTGCCGAGAACATATGTATAGAAATCCATGCCGGCTTGTTAGCACCCCTTCCCTAAGCAAGCCTCACCGCCCGCAAGCTCCTCTCAGGTTCGCATGATTCCCTTCTCGGTCCTCGACCTTTCCCCGGTCATCGAAGGCGGCACGGCAGCCGATGCGCTGCATAACTCGCTCGATCTCGCGCGGCATACGGAGAGGCTCGGCTACCATCGCTACTGGCTCGCGGAGCACCACAACATGCCGGGGATCGCGAGCGCGGCGACGTCGGTCGCGATCGCGCACGTGGCAGGCGGCACGTCGACCATCCGGGTCGGCGCGGGCGGGATCATGCTGCCAAACCATTCGCCGCTCGTGATCGCGGAGCAGTTCGGCACGCTGGAGTCGCTCTATCCGGGGCGGATCGATCTCGCGGTGGGCCGTGCGCCGGGGACCGATCCGCGGACGGCTTACGCGATGCGGCGCGATCTGCACGAAGCCGCGGAGCGCTTCCCGAACGACGTCGTGGAGCTGCTCAACTACTTCCAGCCGGAGACGCCGGGCCAGGCCGTGCGCGCGTTCCCGGGTACGGGCTTGAACGTGCCGGTCTGGATCCTCGGGTCGAGCCTGTTCGGCGCGCAACTCGCGGCGGCCCTCGGCTTGCCCTATGCGTTCGCCTCGCATTTCGCGCCGGACCATCTGATGGCGGCGATCGACATCTACCGCAGCAAATTCCGGCAGACCGGCTATCTCGAAAAGCCCTATGTCATGCTCGGCATCGGCATTTATGCGGCGGAGACCGACGAAGAGGCGCGGCGGCTTTTCACGTCGCAGCAACAGCAGTTCGTGAACCTGCGACGCGGGCAGCCGACGCAATTGCGGCCGCCGGTCGACAGCATGGACGGGCTCTGGAGCGAAGCCGAAAAGGCCGGCGTCGAGCACACGATGCAATATGCGATCGCCGGGGCGCGCGAGCGCTTGCGTGAGGAGTTGCAGCAATTCATCGCGACGACGGCGGCGGACGAACTCATCATCACGTCGCAGATCTACGATCATGAGGCAAGGAAGCGGTCGTATGAGATTGCGGCGGAGGTGCGTGAGACATTGCAGCTTTAGTACAACGAGTTGAAGTTGGCGCATCCCGGCGTCATTGGCGAGCGAAGCGAAGCAATCCAGCCGCCAAGAAACTGGATTGCTTCGGCGCTACGCGCCTCGCAATGACGGCAGGGTGAGGCGGCAGAGCGTCTCGAAGGATGAGGTTGCAGATTATTCCGCCGCGTCGGGGACGTTGACCTTGTCGGCGATGGCTTCGGCCGCGTTGTCGCCAAGTTCGCCGTCCGCCGGCGGCGGGTTGCGGTTCGGCTGCGTGGTTTCGAGCACGTCCTCGCCGGCCTCGCGCAGCTTCTCACGGGCGGCCTCGGCCTCGCGCTGGCGGTTCCACATGCCGGCGTAGAGCCCGCCTTGCGCCAGCAATTGCGCGTGGGTACCGCGCTCGACGATGCGGCCCTCGTCGAGCACGAGAATCTCGTCGGCGGCGACCACGGTGGACAGCCGGTGCGCGATCACGAGCGTGGTGCGGCCGCGCGAGGCGCGCTCGAGCGCGTCCTGGATTTCCTTCTCGGTGTAGGAGTCAAGCGCGGACGTCGCCTCGTCGAGCAGCAGGATCGGCGGGCTTTTCAGGATCGTGCGGGCGATGGCGACGCGCTGCTTCTCGCCGCCGGAGAGCTTCAGCCCGCGCTCGCCGACCTCCGTGTCATAGCCATGCGGTGCGGCGCGTATGAAGTCGTCGATCTGCGCCTGGCGGGCGGCTTCCTCCACCTCCGCGTCGGTCGCGTCCCAGCGGCCGTACTGGATGTTGTAGCGGATGGTGTCGTTGAACAGCACGGTGTCCTGCGGGACCATGCCGATCGCGGCACGCAGGCTCGCCTGCGTCACGTCGCGGATGTCCTGGCCGTCGATGGTGATGCGGCCGCTCGAGACGTCGTAGAAGCGGAAGATCAGCCGCGAGATCGTGGACTTGCCGGCGCCCGAGGGGCCGACCACGGCGACGGTCTTGCCGGCGGGCACCTCGAAGCTGATGCCCTTCAGGATCACGCGCTCGGGATCGTAGCCGAACTGCACGTTCTCGAAGCGGATCGTACCCTCGCGCACGGCGAGCGGCTTTGCGTCCGGCTTGTCGCGGACCTCAGGATCGCGGGCGAGGATGCCGAACATGATCTCGATGTCGGTGATCGCCTGCTTGATCTCGCGGTAGAGCATACCCATGAAATTCAGTGGGATGTAGAGCTGAATGAGCATGGCGTTGACCATGACGAAATCGCCGACGGTGCGCGTACCCGCGGTGACATCAGTGACGGCGAGGATCATCACCGCCGTCAGGCCGCAGGCGAAGATCACCGCCTGCCCAGCGTTGAGGACCGCGAGCGAGGTGTAGGTGGAAGTCGCCGCCGCTTCATAGCGCTCCATGGAGCGGTCGTAGCGCATGGCTTCGCGCTCCTCGGCGCCGAAATATTTCACGGTCTCGTAGTTGAGGAGCGAGTCGACCGCCTTCGCGTTGGCGTCGGTGTCGGATTCGTTCATGCGGCGGCGGATGCTGATCCGCCACTCGGTCGCGCGATAGGTATAGGCCATATATATGGCGACGGTGACGGCAACCGCGAGCACGTAGCGCCAGTCGAAATAGAACAGCAGCACGCCGAACACGAGCAGGAGCTCGACGAACGTCGGCGCCATCTGGAGGATGACGAGACGGACGAGCTCCTCGATGCCGTTGCGGCCGCGCTCGAGCACGCGCGTGAGGCCGCCGGTCTTGCGCTCCAGATGAAAGCGCAGCGACAGCGCGTGCATGTGCTCGAAGGTCGTGTAGGCGAGCCTGCGCACGGCATGGAGCGCGACCTTGGCGAACAGGCCGTCGCGAAGCTGGGTCAGGAGCGCGACGCCTGCGCGGAGCGCGCCGTAGGCGATGACGAGCGCCACGGGCGCCGCGATGAAAGAATAGATCGCGGCGTCGGGCAGCGGCTTTCCCTCCGACGCCGCGACGAGCGCGTCGGTCGCGTACTTGAACGCGAACGGCATCACGATGGTGGCGAGCTTCGCGCCGAGCAGCAGGACGAACGCGAGCACGACGCGGAACTTGAGGTCGGCGCGCGCGGCCGGCCACATGTGCGGCCACAGGCCCTTGAGCGTGGAGAGCAGCGTGCCGCCGCGCGCGGACACGGCGGCGGCCCGCGCCTCCGCGGCCGCGCCGGACAGCTCGGCGCTCACGTTGTTCCGGTTAGGCACGTTCAAATCCTTGCTTTGCGCTTGCGCGCATGCCGCCCGGTCATGACAGCAAGCAGGCGGTCGAAGTCGGCGGCGATCTCTTGCACCGCGTTCCGGTCGAGGCAGTAGCACGGGCGGCCGCCGTTCGTCCCGCCTTGAACAAAGCCCGCCTCCTTCAGGATGCGGAGATGTTCCGAGACGGTGGACTGGGCGAGCGGCAGACCGCGCACGATATCGCCGCAATGACAGGTATTGCTCTCCGCGAGCGCCGCAAGGATGCGCAGGCGGACCGGATGCGCGAGCGCGCGAAGGCGTTGCGCCAGGCGTTCCTGATGCCTGTCCTCATCCCGGTTCTGGCCGGGGTCGGCTTCGTGTGCCGCAACGGTGGGGAGATTCATCGTCCATCGACGATAGGCGATGATGCGGGGTACGGCAAGGGGCGCGGTTCCGCGCGCGGCTTGCACGGGATCGCCATGCGATATTGATAGGAAGCGGACGGGCTGGTTCGAGGAGGAACAGAATGCGGCTGGTTGTGGCGTGCGTGATGGCGCTTGCCGGGATCGTGGGTCTGGTGGCGGAAAGCACGGCGCAGAACGCGAGCGTGGCGGCGCGGATCGGCGCGGGCCAGTCCGCGCAGGCGACAGCGACCGTGGCGCCGAACGACGGGGTCCTGCTCGAGATCCTGCTTCCCGGCGGCGGGACGCAGAGCTTTCCGCAGCTCGGGCTCGAGCTCGTGCCCCTCAGCGGCAAGGCCGGCAGCCCCGCGCTGCTTGCCCGCGATCTGGACGGCGACGGCGTCGACGAAATCGTGATCCGCGGCTCGGTGCCGCCGGACCGCGGCGCGGTGCTGGTCTTCCGCTGGGAACGCACGCTCGGCGAATTCGTGCCGGTGGAATTCACCAACGACCGCGACAAAACGACGAAGTATCTCGTGGTCGATCTCGCGGGGCCCGTGCTGATCGACGAGACGGGCATGATCGAGGCGCAGTATGAAGCGACGCGGCAGGACGGCCGCAAGAGCTGGCACGTGGCGCGCTATCGCTGGACCGGCAGAGGTTACAGTCAGTCCGCCGACAATTAACCGCAACGCCGGCGCGCTCTCCCGTCACCTTGAACCCCGGACCTGATTGACCCACATTCGTTCGATGGCAGAAATTCGAAGCATTTGCGTTTATTGCGGCTCCTCCCCCGGTAACGATCCCATCTATGTCGAGGCGGCCCTTGCCTTCGGCGAGGCGCTTGCGCGCGAGCGGATCAAGCTCGTGTATGGCGGCGGCGGAATCGGAATGATGGGCGCGCTCGCCGACGCCGCGCTTGCGGGCGGCGGCGAAGTGACCGGCATCATCCCGGACTTCCTGGTTGCGCGGGAAAAGGCGCTCGAAGGTGCGCGCGCGGTGATCGTCACCAACGACATGCACGAGCGCAAGCGCACGATGTTCGAGCTTGCCGATGCGTTCGTGGCATTGCCGGGCGGGATCGGCACGCTCGAGGAGCTTGTCGAGCAGATGACGTGGATCCAGCTCGGCCAGCACCGCAAGCCCCTCCTCCTTCTCAATCTCAAGGGCTTCTGGGATCCGCTGATCGCATTGCTCAAGCATCAGCAGCAGGAAGGATTCATCCGGAAGGGCTCATTCCAGTATCTGCTTGCCGACCAACCCGAGCAGATCATCCCGATGCTGCGCGAGGCGGCGCGGGATATTCCGGAAGACCAGTTGCGCAACGGCGTCGCCAAGGCAGTCGCCGAGGAAATGTAGCTTCAGCCGCGGCGGCGACGGCCGGCGGCGCGCATCTTCTGCCGGGCGCGGGCGCGATACTGCTCGTGCACATGCTCAAGCTGCCGCTCCGACATCTCCTCCGCATCCGCGAGCTGTTTCGGTGCGCCGAGCATGTGCAGGATGATCTCCGCAAGCTTCACTTGGATGGCCAGCGTGTCGCGGTTCTGCGTGCTCTGAATCACGAACACCATCAGGAACGTGATGATCGTCGTGATCGTGTTGATGGCGTTCTGCCAGGTATCGTCAAAGCCGAAGAACGGGCCGGCGAAGGCCCAGATGACCACGACGGAGACGGCCACGATGAATGCCGCCGGCCGGCCGGCGAGCCGCGCAACGACATGGGAGAAGCGGCTGAACCAGTCCTGCCTCGGTTTGGGCGCGCTGGTTCTCTTCGCTGCGTTCGTCTTCGCATTCGTCTTCATGGGCGAGCGCCTATGCGGCAAGCGGCTATGATTTAACGCGCTCGTGATGGGTGCGTTCCGTGACCGCTGCGCCCCTGCCCGGCGGCCAGATTACGAACATTTCATCCCTGCCGACGGCGCGGCGTGGCACACTGGTGGCGTGAAATTCTCGCCGATACCCGCCGCATGAAATCGTCAACGCCCCGTCGCTGGCTCCGCACGCATCGCCTTCTGCTCGCCGTGCTCGCGGCTGCGATGCTGCTGCCGATCGCGGCGCGCGCTACGATTTATGCCCTCGACGACCAGCCGCGAAGCTGGAGCCAGGCGATCTGGTCGAGCATCGGCAGCCTGCCCGACGCTCGCGCGCATCCGGATGCGCGGGTGCTCGTGCTCTCGGCGCGCACCGGACGGTGGCGCGGCATCTTTGCCGTGCATAGCTGGATCGTGCTGAAGCCCGAGAACGGCGAACGCTGGACGCGCTACGATGTGGTGGGCTGGGGCAATCCGATCCGCACCAACGGCTGGGCGCCGGATGGTCGTTGGCGCGGCAACGATCCAATCGTCGTCGCCGACGTGCGCGGCGCGGAAGCCGAGCGGCTGATCCCGAAGATCGAAGCGGCGGTGCAGAATTATCAATGGCGCAACGCGGGCGACTATCGCGCATGGCCCGGCCCGAACAGCAACACGTTCGTCGCGAGCGTGCTGCGCGCGGTGCCGGAGCTTGGGGTCGTGCTGCCGGGCAACGCGATCGGCCGCGACTACCGGCCGAACTTCCATGCTGGACTCACCGACAGTGGCACGGGCGTCGAGCTCAATCTTTGGGGATATGCCGGCGTCAAGGCCGGCTGGGTCGAAGGCGCCGAGCTGAATTTCTTCGGGCTCGTCGTCGGCGTCGACATACGTCATCCGGCGTTGACCCTGCCGGGCTACGGGCGGCTCGGGCTCGACACGCTTACAGTGTCGGCGACAGCGGAACCGTCGGGGCGCTGAATCGAAATCCGGCTTCGTCGATACAAACGCTCATCCCTGTTTCGCTTCCCGCTGGCCGGAGGGCAGAGTTCCAAGGGAACTCACAGCCTTTGCGCATTCGACTGCGGCGCGCGGGTCTCCATCTTCGCGTCTAGCGGGACAGGTGGTGCAGAACTGCATCATGCCGTCGGAAAAGCTGAAAACGCGAGCGACGCGTTGCAGCTTCCGTCTGCCGTGACTCGAAAGTCGGCATTACCATACCGAAAAAGCAGCCGATACGACCGCTTATCGGGAGGTTGGAATGCTTGTCGAACGCCATCCGCATTGCACTTTATTTGTCGCGACGGCTTTGCTTGCCGTTGTTTTCTCGACCGGCGTGAACGCCGGCGGGCTTGCCATTCGAGAGCAGTCGGCATCGGGTCAGGGCATGTCCTTCGCGGGTGAAGGCACATCCAGCATGGGCCTCTCCGCCATGTTCTGGAATCCGGCCGCCGTCACGCAGGCGCAAGGCTTCTGGAGCGAGAGCCACGGCGCGCTGTTCTTCCCGCACAGCACGCTCTCGGCCGAGGCGGGCACGTCTCCTGCCCTGCTCGCATTCGGCGCGGACTCCGGCAACATCGGTCAGTTCGCGATCATCCCGAGCTCGTATTTCGCGTACCGGGTGAACCCGAATCTTTATCTCGGGCTTGCGATCAATGCGCCCTTCGGATCCGCGACGGAGCCGGACGGCATCTGGGCCGGTTCGGTCTATGCGCATGTCGCGAAAGTGAAGTCGATCGACGTCAATCCGATCATCGGCTGGAAATTCAACGACCAGTGGAGCATCGCCTTCGGCCCGCGGATCTCCTACGCGTACGGTGGGCGATTTACGAGATACCTCGGCCCCACGCCAGGCGATGTCGCCGAAGTGCGAGGGCTTGACGACATCGGCTTCGGTTTCTCCGCCGGCATCACCTATACCCCGTCGCCCTTTACCGAATTCGCGCTCGGCTATCGCTCGCGCCTGAAGCTCACGCTCGAAGGGCAGCAAAATATCCCGTCCCTCGGGATCAACGACGCTTCCGCAAGCGGAGATGTGACGGTGCCGGATCAGATCAATTTCGGCGTCCGCCACCGGATCACCGACCGCTTCACGTTGCTCGGCACCGTCGAATGGACGAACTGGAGCGTACTCGACAACGTTCCGATCGACGCGCCGGTGCCGACGACGCTCACCTTCAATTATCGCGACGGCTGGTTCTTCTCGATCGGCGGCGAATATCAATGGACGCCGCAGACGACGCTGCGCGCCGGCATTGCCTACGAGATCTCGCCGGTAGAGGGGCAGGTCCGCGATACGTTCCTGCCCGATGACGATCGCTGGTGGTTCTCAGCGGGGCTGACCCACCAGGTGAACGAGCGCTGGACCGTCGATCTCGGCTACAGCTTCGTCTGGCTGGGCGACTCCTCCGTCAACATCGTGCCGGGGCACCCGGATTTCCCGACGGTCGGCCTGCCATTGGTCGCCAGCGCCGAGACGCACAATCACATCCTGTCGGCGGCGCTGCGCTACAAGTGGACGCTCGACGCGCCGCCGCCGGGGAAAATCATCCGGAAGTAAGGCTCCCTGCCCAATGCGAAGCGGGCACCGCCAAAGCCGCGGGCTCAGCAACGGTGGCAGAGCCAACGGCGAGCGATGGTTGCCGGCGGGACCGCGTACCCGGGCAAGTGGAGCAGCACGGCATGGCGCTGGTGGAAAAGCCGGGCGCGTGCGCGGCTCCGTGCAACTGCCGTCTGCGGCAAGCCGGAAAGCGGTATTATTCTATTAGTCAATGCGGCCGATTCGGCCGCGATGGGGGGCTGGCGTGCGTATGGGGCATTGTCATTTTCGCGCCTTGCTCGCCGGGGCGTCCTTGCTTGTCATCGCTTTTTCAACCGGCGCGAGCGCCGGCGGACTAGCCATCCGAAGTCAATCGGCGTCGGGGCTGGGCATGTCCTTCGCGGGCGAAGGCACATCCAGCATGGGCCTCTCCGCCATGTTCTGGAATCCGGCTGCCGTCACGCAGGCGCAAGGATTCTGGAGCGAGACTCATGGCACGCTGTTCTTCCCCCGGAGCGAAGTCACGGCCGGGCCGGGAACGTCTCCCCTGCTGCTCGGCATGGGTGCGAGTTCGGGCAATGTCGGCGACTTCACGATTTTCACGTCCTCGTATTACGCCTACCGCGTCAATCCGAATCTCTATCTCGGGCTTTCCATCAATGCGCCGTACGGGGCGAGGTCGGAGCCGGACAGCATCTGGGCCGGTTCGGTTTATGGCCACGTCGGTAAGGTGAAGGCGATCGACGTCAGCCCGATCATCGGCTGGAAATTCAACGAGCAGTGGAGCGTCGCCGCGGGACCGCGGGTCGTTTACGCGTTCGATGGCCGATTCACGAGATACCTCGGCCCCACTCCAGGTGATGTTGCGGAGGTGAGAGGGCTGGACGACTTCGGCTTCGGTTTCTCCGCCGGCATCACCTATAGGCCGACGCCGTGGACGGAATTCGCGCTCGGCTATCGCTCGCGCGTAAAGCTTACGCTTGAGGGGCAGCAGAATATCCCCTCGCTCGGCATATCCCACGCCTTCGCAAGCGCTGACGCAACGCTGCCGGATCAGATCAATTTCGGCGTGCGGCACAGGGTCACCGATCGCCTGACGCTGCTCGGCACGGTCGAGTGGGCGAACATGAGCACGCTCAACAACGTCCCGGTCACGGCGCCGGTACCGAGCACGATCTCGTTCAACTATCAGGACACCTGGTACTTCGCGGTCGGCGCCGAATATCAGTGGTCGCCGGAGACAACGTTGCGGGCGGGGATCGGCTACGAAACCTCAGCGGTCGAGGACGGGGTTCGCGATGCACTCCTGCCTGACGACGCTCGCTGGCTGTTCTCGGCGGGCCTGACCTACAAGGCCGACGAGCAGTGGACCTTCGACCTCGGCTACAGCTTCGTCTGGCTCGGCGAAACGTCCGTCAATATCGGGCCGGGCCACCCGGATTTCCCGAGCGTCGGCCTGCCTCTGGTCGCCACTTCCGAGACGCACAATCACATCATCTCGGTGGCGCTCCGCCGCAAGTGGGCTTCGGATACGCCGCCGCCTGGGAAGAACGTCCGGAAGTGAACCCGCCGTCATGATTCTCCCGTCAGGAACGTCACCGCTTCGATGCGGTTGCCGTCCGGATCGCGGATGAATGCGGCGTAATAGGTCTCCCGGCGCATGTGCGGCGCGGCGTCGGACGTGGCGCCGAGATGCAGCGCCTCCGTATAGAAGCGCTCCACGCTCTCGCGGTCGGGCGCGCGCAGCGCGACGTGGGCGCCGGTGTCGGCATCGGGCTGCATCCGCGGCCGAAGATTGAGCCAGAACTCCGCGTACTTCTTGCCGAAGCCGACCGATGCCGGCAGATCGCGCAGCTTGGTGTAGCCGAGCACGCCGAGGAGCTGCTCGTAGAAGCGGACGCTCGCGGCGAGATCGCGGACGGAAACGGAGACGTGGTCGATCATTCTTCCCCTCCCGCCATGCGGACGGGATGACGCATATCATAAGGGTCAGGCGGGCGCGTCGGACTTCAGGAGTTTCCAGGTGATCGAGTCGACGAGCGCCTGGAACGAGGCGTCGATGATGTTCGGCGAGACGCCGACCGTGGTCCAGCGGTCGCCGCCTTCGTCCTCGCTTTCGATGAGCACACGGGTGACTGCGCCCGTGCCGCCGTCGAGGATACGCACGCGGTAGTCGACGAGCTTCAGGCCGTTGATGAAGGGCTGGTACTTGCCGAGGTCCTTGCGCAGCGCGAGGTCGAGCGCGTTGACGGGGCCGTTGCCTTCGGCGGCGGAGATCATCGTCTGACCCTCGACCTTCACCTTGACCACGGCCATCGATACGGTGACGCGCTTGCCGACAGCATTGTAGCGCTGCTCGACGCTGACATCGAACTGCTCGATGTCGAAATATTCGGGCACCTTGCCGAGCGCACGGCGCGCGAGCAGCGCGAACGAGGCATCGGCGGATTCGTAGGAATAGCCCCTCGCCTCGCGCTCCTTCACTTCTTCCAGGAGACGCGGGATGCGGGGATCACGCTTGTCCACCGCGACACCGATGCGCTCGAGCTCGGCGAGCACGTTGGAGCGGCCGGCCTGGTCGGACACCAGCACCTTGCGGCGGTTGCCGACGGACTCTGGCGGCACGTGCTCGTAGGTCGCCGGATTCTTCAGGATCGCGGAGGCATGGATTCCGGTCTTCGTGGTGAAGGCGGCTTCGCCCACATAAGGCGCGTGACGATCGGGCGCGCGGTTCAGCATCTCGTCGAGCGCGTGCGAGACTTTCGAGAGCGTCTTCAACGTCTCGGGTTTCACATTGATGTCGAAGCGCGACGCGAAGTCCTGCTTGAGCAAGAGCGTCGGGATGATCGAGCAGAGGTTCGCGTTGCCGCAACGCTCGCCGACGCCGTTCAGCGTGCCCTGAATCTGGCGCGCGCCAGCGCGCACGGCGGCGAGTGAATTGGCGACAGCCTGTTCGGTGTCGTTGTGGGCGTGGATGCCGACGTGATCGCCGGGGATCACCTTCACCACCTCGCCGACGATCTCCTCCACTTCATGTGGGAGCGTGCCGCCGTTGGTGTCGCAGAGCACCACCCAGCGCGCGCCGGAATCATAAGCGGCCTTGGCGCAGGCGAGCGCGAAGCCCGGGTCTTCCTTGTAGCCGTCGAAGAAATGCTCGCAGTCGATCAGGACCTCGCGGCCGGTATCCTTGGCGGCGGCGACGCTCTCGCGGATCGAGGCGAGATTTTCCTCGGGGGTCGTTTCGAGCGCGACCTTGACCTGGAAGGCAGAACTTTTCGCCACGAGGCAGATGGCGTCGGCTTTGGCGGCGAGCACCTGCGCAAGGCCCGGATCGTTCGAGGCCGAGCGCCCGGCGCGCTTGGTCATGCCGAAGGCGGTGAACTTCGCTTTCGTGTTCCGCTTCTCCGAGAACAGCGCCGTGTCGGTCGGGTTGGCGCCGGGATAGCCGGCCTCCACGTAGTCGACACCGAGATCGTCAAGGAGCTCGGTCACTTTCAGCTTGTCGGCGAGCGTGAAATCGACGCCCTGCATCTGCGCGCCGTCGCGCAGCGTGGTGTCGAACAGGTAGAGGCGTTCCTTACTCATGATTGTCTCACAGCAGGCCGAAGACATAGAGGGCAAGCAGCACCGCCGCGACCAGAACGACGAGCTTCAACGCGATGTAGTAGAGCCAGTGGCGCGGGAACGGCGTTTCGGGGCGCTCCATCATTGCCTCCTCGATCGAGCCACTCCGCGCGGCGTCGCCGGGGCGAAAATCTTATTCTTATCAGCCGTTTGCATCGACGCGCGCAGGCATCGATTCCGGCACTTCAGAAAATGAATCAGGAACGGTTTCATTGCTGCGCGCTCCCGGAGGCCGCGAGCTTCTTTTCCATCGTCGTGTTCGTGAGCCATTCGCCGCCGCGCTCGACGGTATTGCGGCGCTGCGGCTTGAACCCGCGGCGGCCGAAGAATTCGAGCGCGGTATCGCTGACGTCGGCCGTGAGTTTCGAGGCGCCGCGGGCCGCCGCGAGCTTCTCCAAGGCGTCCACGAGCATGGTGCCGACGCCCTGCCCGGCCACGGTCGGATGGACGTAAAGAAGATCGAGGTGATCCGGCTCCTCGAGCGACGCGAAGCCGACAGGCGAGCCGTTCAGCGTCGCGACAATCGTGAGGCTCGACGCCAGGCGTTCACCGAATGCTTCCTCATCATCGACGGTGGAGGCCCAGGCTTCCTGCTGCTCGGCGGAATAGTCATCACCGGTCAGTTCCTCGATGCTCGCGCAGAAGATCTCGGCGAGCAGCGGCAGGTCCGCCGGCAGATAGGGACGCAGGGCGAAGGTCGGGCGGGCTTGGGCCATTATCGCGCGAGCTCCCAAGTGGTGCCTTCGGGGCCATCCTTGAGCACGACGCCCATCTTCGCGAGTTCATCGCGGATGCGGTCGGCTTCCTTGAAGTTTTTGGATTTGCGGGCGGCGGTGCGGGCGGCGATCGAGGCTTCAACCTTCGTCTCGTCGATCTTGACAGAGGCTGGCCGCCACTCGGTCCATTGCTTTGCTGTTAGCTGCAACAGCCCCAGAAGCTGCGCTGTGGCTTTCAGGCTCGCAGCGGCGCCAGCTTTCCCTTTCGCTGCATCCGAACGCAGCTCGTGCATGGCGGCGAACGCCTGTGGCGTATTCAGGTCGTCGGCAAGCGCCGTCACGGCATCAGCCGACAGGGCTGCGGGTTCGACATCACTTGTGAGCACGTACCAGTGATCGAGCGCGCGCTTCGCCTCGCGCACGCCCGCCTCCGTCCAGTTGAAAGGCTGGCGATACTGGGTTTGCAGCATGGCGAAGCGAATGGCCTCTCCCGGCCAATCCTGAAGCAGTTCGCGGATCGTGACGAAGTTGCCGGCGGACTTCGCCATCTTCTCGCCTTCCACCTGCAAAAAGCCGTTGTGCATCCAGACCTGCGCCATGATCGGCGTGTGGAAGGCGCAGCGTGATTGCGCGATCTCGTTCTCGTGGTGCGGAAAGATGAGGTCGATGCCGCCGCCGTGAATGTCGAACGTCTCGCCGAGATGCTTCCAGCTCATGGCCGAGCATTCGAGGTGCCAGCCGGGGCGGCCGGGCGTCTTGACGCCGGCGGGCGACGGCCACGCCGGCTCGCCGGGCTTCGACGGCTTCCACAGCACGAAATCCATGGGGTCGCGCTTGTAGGGTGCGACCTCGACGCGGGCGCCGGCGAGCATCTCGTCGGTCGAGCGGTTGGAGAGCTTGCCGTAATCCTTCATCGCCGCGACGTGGAAGAGCACATGATCCTGCTCCACGTAGGCGCAGCCGTTCGCGATCAGCCGCTCGATCAGCGCCTTCATCTCCGCGATGTGCTCGGTGGCGCGCGGCTCGACGTCGGGCGGCAGGCAGCCAAGCGCGGCCACGTCCTCATGGAACTGCCGCTCGGTCTTCTCAGTGACCTTGCGGATCGCCTCGTTCAGCGGGAGATCGGGATATTCCTCGGCCGCGCGGGCGTTGATCTTGTCGTCGACGTCAGTGATGTTGCGGACGTACTTGACGTGCTCCGGCCCGTAGCGATGACGCAGGAGCCGGTAGAGCACGTCGAAGACGATGACGGGCCGCGCGTTACCGATGTGCGCGAAGTCATAGACCGTCGGGCCGCAGACGTACATGCGCACCCGTGCAGGATCGAGAGGCTTGAAGACCTCCTTCCTGCGCGTCAGCGTATTGTAGAGCTTCAATTCCATAAACGTTCCCATGCCCCGCGGGCCGGAACGTTCGTCTCTGGCTTGTCGAGATAGAACGGCCTGCCCGCGCCCTCTCAGGCGCAGATAATCTCCCGGCAAATGCCGAAGAAACGGTTGCAGGCGGCCGTGTTCATGTCCGCAACATGCGGGCAGCGGCGGCGCCGGTCAAGGGCCCCGGCCGCCCACGCGGCGGCCGATGCGGCCCCTGGGCCACAGGCGGGCGAAAATCCTATCGGTTGTGACGGCGGTCACTGGCGATCCGTCCTCCTGCGGGCTAAACGAGCCGGCCTGCTGCGGCGCCGCGGGGCGGCGCCGGGCAGGCTTAACGCCGGATCAACCATATGCGGGCACCCTCGTTCCGGGGTTGGGTCCTTGGGGGACTTCTCGCCATGTTGCGCTTTCGTTTCGCCGCGACGCTGATCGCGGGCCTTGTCGCCGTCGCGCCGGCGCAGGCTGAAACGCACATTTTCGTCGTCAACGGCAACGACGGCTACGGGATCGACCGCTGCCTCGCCTCGGGCGAGCCGTGCGGGACGCTCGCCGCCAATGCGCTTTGCCGGGCCCGCGAATACGTCCAGGCGGTCAATTTCGGCCGCGTCGATCCGAAGGAGATCACCGGCGCCGTGGCCGAGGGGCTCGCGTATTGCGCGGCCAAGGGCTGCACGGAAACGGTCGCGATCACCTGCGCGCGGTAGGTTTGATTCCTGCCCGCTCGCTCCCCGATCCAATACACGCTTCGATCTGTTTCCCTGGTCCCCGCTTTCGTGGGGATGAGCGAAGCAGTGGTTCGCTTGCAAATACAGACGCTGAAACAGAAACGGGCGGCGCACCCGAACCGGATCGCTCTCCGCGTAATCGCGCGGCCAGCGTGAAGCCGGCTCGATTCAAAAAGATCAGAGTTCGATTCACGTTTCAGGCGGAAGCATTTCTGCTTCCGCCTGAAACGATCGCACTCCGGGGCGTCGCCGGCTTATCTCTCTTCGTCCGCCTGCTCTTACTTGAGCGCGGAGAGCGAAGTGTCGAACTTGAGCGACGCGATGAAGGCGTCCTTGCACCAGCCCGACGCCGGATTCGCCGTGGACGTGAACAGGAAGTTCGCGCAATCCGAACGGTTCATGTCGGTGCCGTGGTAGCGGAGATCGAGGGTGATCGCCTTGTAGGCGAAGGAGATGCCCGCATTCCAGTAGGTGTAGTCCGGGTCGTAGGCGAAGACCACGGCGTTGTTCTTGATCCACCAGTGACCAAGCTCGCCGGAGATCGCGCCCGTGTAATCGCCCTGCTCCCAGAAGGTATAGGACGCCGTCACAGACCCGTAGATGCCGCGGACATTGCCGCCGCCGTTCGAGCCGTAGTTCAGCAGGTCGGGGGTGTAGAAGAGGTTCGCACCCACGCTGAACTTGTCGTTCACCGCGTAGCCGCCCTTCCAGTAGACTTCCAGGAAGTCGCTATCAACGTTGAACAGTTCGCCCGGGTAGTAATAGTAGATCGCGCCGATATCGACCGACGCCGGGCCCCACTCGTGACGCCAGCCGCCGTAGAAATCGATTTCCGCCGAAGGATCGCTGAAGCCGTAGCCACTCGGCCAGTTGATCGACCAGCCCGCCAAGCCAAGGTACCACTGACCATAGGGGCTGTTGTACTGGCCTTCGATGTAAGCGCCGGCCGACGGATCGCGATTCGACTGCGACACGCCACGGAAATTGTAGTCGGTGGAGATGGCGCCACCGAAGGAGACGTCATACGGCGATGGCGCCACGGCCGGTGCAGCCGGCGCCTTGGTGTAAACCGGCATGTCGGCCGCGAAGGCCGGAGCCGCGAACGTCAGCGCGAGCGAAGCCGCGCCAAAGATCGCCAGTTTGTTAGTCTTGCCCCTCATGGAAAACCCCGTTGGTTTGCCGCGTTCTCTGGATGTCCGCCGCGAGCGACTCGGCGCTTGCACCGGTGTGAACTCAATGTTCGTTGTCTAAATTCGACGAAACGCCCGCTTCACGGCAACGACACAAAAGCGGCATCCTGCCCAATTCGTGGGCAAACGGCCCGGTTTTCAAAGGGTTTCTCGGCTATGTGACAAATATGACACGAGCCGCCGGATGAACCTTCCGGCGGCACATCATTCAGCGGAAACGAGGTTATTGGGGCGAGCCGAGCAGCGCTTCGCCGGCGCGAACCGCGATGGGCGAACGCCGCGATTGCTCGATGGCCTGCCGAACCTGCTCGCGAACCTTCTCGTTGGACAGGAAGAGGTCATGATTGACGCCACTGCCGCCGAACTGCGAGGCGTCGATTACCTTCAAGCCCAAAGCTTCCAGTCTTTCCTTCTCCGCCGTCCCCACGCGGGCAACGCCGCCGGCAAGCTTGGCGGCAACGCCGAGCGCGCGGTCATTGGCGGCCGTCAGCACGGTGATTCGCTGCGCCAGGCTGCCGATGCGGCGTACCGAGGAAGAGAAGACGTCGATGTCGATATCGGGCGCTGCGAGCACGATCGCGCCGATTTTCAAGGCGGCGGTCTCGCCGAAACGGGCATGCAACTGGCGCAGCGCTTCGACCGAGAGCATCGTCCCCATCGAGTGCGCGACGATGTGGATATTGTTGACGGCGGGATGCTGCAGCAGCTCGGTGAGCATGCTCTCCAGCGCATCGCGGGACCACATGGCGCTGTCGCGGTCGTAGATGTAGTCGAGCAGCGCCGCCTTCGACGGCCACGTGAACAGAATGGTTTCGCCGCGGAACTTCACGCCATCGGCGAGGCGCGCGGAATCGAGCGCCGCCTGCTCGAAGCTCTGGTTGAAGCCGTGCACATAAACGAGCACGTCGCGGCGCATCCCGTCCGAGGTCCATTGCAGGCCGTTCGGCAAGAGCTCGACGGATTCGATGCTCCAGTCGCCGAGGCCGACTGCCGCCAGCGAAAAGGCGCGGCTCTTATAGGGAGAGTCCAGCTTCACCCGCGCGATGGTCGGCTGCTTCGCGCGCTCGGTGCCGAACCACGGGCTCGACTTTGCGTTTCTCGCAACATTGCGCGTGGTGAAGACAGTCACGCGCGGATCGAGCGCCACGGACGAATAATCATTCTCATCGGCGATTGGGTTGGTCGCGGACAGGCCCGCGCAGCCGGCACATATGGCCGCAAGCAGCAGCGCCGCCGCACGCACGGCGTGCCACGCAAAGGAGCTTCGCCTTGCGCTGTCGGCTGGCTGCATACGGGTCCCCGGGGCCGGTCCCTCGGCCTCTCCTGCGGTGGACGCGCAAGAGGGCAATAACGTGGCGGCAAGGAACTAGGGACTGGGGAAAAGTCGCGGGCGCGCAGTGGTTTAACAGTGCGCGCCCGTGGTTATCAGCCGGCAAGGCGCAGGATCAAAATTCCTTGCTCATCTTTGCATCGACCGAGGTGGGGCCGCCGCCGCGGATCGCGAAGTAGAGGAAGACGATCAGCCACAAGAGCGGGAACTCGATGCCGGGATCGAACCAACCTCGGGCCGAGTGAAAGTGGGTCACGAAGATGAACTGGATGACGAAGAGCGCCGCCATCGGCCGGGTGAACAGGCCGGCCGCAAGCAAGAGGCCGCCGAAGAACTCGAGGCCGCCGATGAGCGGCGCCCAGATCGAGCCCGGCGAATAGCCGATCTTGTCGAAAAAGGCGGCCGTGCCGCTGATGCCGCCGCCGCCGAACATACCGAACAACTTCTGCATGCCATGCGGCACGGCGAGGAGACCCACCGTGAGCCGCAGCAGCAATTCAACGACATTCCACAGCGAATCGTAGATCCCGCCGAGCGCGGGAATGTAGAGACGCGACCTTGGTGTCATTCGTTCGTTCCCCCGTATCGGGCATCGAGCGCCCTTGCTGTCACCCAACCAAGGGCACGAATCTTGTACTAAAGTAGTAGTCGCAGCAACGGGCGTGACGGTGTCGGAGGCCGCTAATCACAGCTCCTTGATGTACAGCCGACTGCTATTTTCCCGCGCCACCGGGCTGGGATTCCGGCTGCAGCTGGTTCGAGGCACATCTTCGAGCGCAGTGGACAGCCTTCTATACAGCGGCGCCCGATCCCTCGATATTCGCCGGCGGAGGCCATGCATGAAGCTCTATTCGTTCTTCCGTTCGTCCGCCTCTTACCGTGTGCGGATCGCGCTTGCGCTCAAAGGGCTGAGTTACGAGACCGTTTCCGTCCCCATGCGCGACAACTCGCATCGCAGCGAAACCTATCGCAAGGTCAATCCGCAGCTCCGCTTGCCCGCGCTCGCCCTCGACGACGGCACCGTGCTGATCCAGTCGCTCGCGATCATCGAATATCTCGATGAGATCCATCCGGAGCCGCGGCTCCTGCCCGCGGACGTGATCGAGCGCGCGCAGGTGCGTGCGATCGCGCAGATCATCAGCTGCGACATTCACCCGCTGAACAACATGGGGATGCGCAACATGCTGACCTCGAAACTCGGTGTGGATGAGAAGACGCTCGAGGACTGGATCGCTTACTGGATCCATGAGGGTTTCAATGCGATCGAACGGCTGCTGCGGCCCGGCCCTTATGCCTTCGGCGAGGCGATTACGCTGGCCGACCTCTGCATCGTTCCGCAGGTCTACAACGCCCGCCGCTACAATGTCCCGCTCGACGATTATCCGAGAATCCTCGCGGTCGATGCCTGCGCCCGGCAGCACCCGGCTTTTGCCGCAGCAGCGCCGGAAGCCCAGCCGGACGCGGCTTGAGCGCAGCCCGACTTTCCTTCACAAATCGGACAAGTTTGCCTGTATTGGCTTGTACTTAGCCTCTGGGAGCCGCCTCGGCCCATGAACATACCCCGTTTCGCAGGTATCACCGGCATTGCCGCGGTGTCGCTGATCGCCCTCCTGGGCGCGGCGGGCGCACAGATGCTGCCGCCGCAGAACGTTCCCGGCGCGCCGCCTCCGGGCGTCCAGGGGCCGCGGCCGATGTACAATCAGCCGAGCAGCCAGGTGTGCGTGCAGCTCGAATCGGCGCTGGCGCAGCTCAACTCGGCGAATGGCGCCAATCCGGAACAAGCCCGGCGCTACGAGGAAGCGATCCAGCGTCAGCGCTTCGAGCTTGACCAGATGACCGTGCAGGCACGCCGTCTCGGCTGCGACACCCGCGGCAGTTTCTTCATCTTCGGGCCGCAGCGGCCGCCGCAGTGCGACGGTCTGCACAATCAGATCGACCGCATGCGCGCCAACCTCGACCGCATGATCTCCGAGCTCGAGGGATTGCGCGGGGGTAATTCCGACCTCAATCGCGATCTGCAACGGCGGCAGCTCATCAATCAGCTTGCGCAGAACAACTGCGGGCCGCAATACCGGCAGGCAGCGCCGCAGCCGCAGCGCCAGCGCGGATTGCTGGAAGCCCTGTTCGGCGGCGGTGGTTGGCGCGAGGAGAGCACGGTCGAATCCGGTCCGCTTGAAGTGCCGATGATGGACTCGACCTACCGCACGCTCTGCGTCCGCACCTGCGACGGCTTCTTCTTCCCGATCAGCTTCGCGACGGTGCCGTCGCGCTTCCAGGAAGACGCGAATACATGTCAGCGGCTGTGCCCGGCGTCGGAGACGATGCTGTTCTCGCACCGCAATCCGGGCGAGGAAATTGAGCAGGCTGTCTCCATCGACGGCACGCCGTACGCGCAGCTTCCGAACGCGTTCAAATACCGCAAGGAGTTCAGCCCGTCGTGCTCTTGCCGCGCGCAGGGGCAGAGTTGGGCCGAGGCGCTCGGCGTCGGCCGCGACGAAACCTATCAGCGCGGCGACATCATCGTGACGGAAGAGCGGGCGAAGCAGATGTCGCAGCCGCGGCCGGTCAATCAACCGAAGGGCAAGGGCCAACCGGCGAACGCGGGAGACGCGCCGGCAGCCGACCAACAATCGCAGCCGGCGGCGATCGACGCGCCGCCCGCGACGGAGCCGGCGAACCGGCGCGTGCGTACGGTGGGACCGCCGTTCTATCCGGAGCGCTGAAGCGCGGTCTTGCCATGGCAAGACGGGCGAAACGTTCGAAACGCAAGCGCGCGGCGGGACGCAGCATGACGAAGCTGCGACGGCCGCGCCAACCGATGCCTCCGTTCGTGCGCGCCGCACTTGAGGAGCACGGCCTCGCCGACGCTTATCGCGCGCGCCCGCCCTATCAGCGCAATGACTATTTGTTGTGGATCAACTCGGCAAGGCTCGAAACCACCAAGATCAGGCGAATGCGCCGGATGCTCCGCGAGCTTGCCGCTGGCCGCGGCTACATGGGCATGGCGTGGCGGGAAAAATAATACTGCGGACGCTGGCTCGTCCGAAGCAATGCGCCGAACCCGTTTGCAATCTGGCGTCACTATAGAAGTGAATGCAGAAAGCTGACGCTCGTGGGCAGCGGATTGCCGAAATGACCCGACCGCTCTGGATCGTCCTCGGATGTGCGAGCCTCGCCGCCGGCGTGGCGGGCGCGGTGTTGCCGCTCCTGCCGGCGACGCCGTTCCTGCTGCTCGCGGCCTATTCGTTCGCCCAGAGCTCGCCGCGGCTGCACGCCTGGCTGATCGCGCATCCCCGGCTTGGTCCGATCATCGAGGACTGGCGGCGATACGGCGCGATCGCGCGCAGGACGAAGGTGGTCGCGCTGGCGGTGATGGCGGTTACGCTCGCCGGGTCGGCCGCATTTGGCGTTCCCGCGTGGGTGCTGGCGATTCAGGCAGTCACACTGGCGGGCGCCGCGACCTTCATCGTCACGCGGCCCGACCGGCCGGACATGCGGCGCTCGCATTGATCAAGATCAAAGACAATCCCGTCGCGGACGCTTTGCTACGGACGCAGGAGATACCGCATGGCCTCGTCGATCATGCTTTTGCGCGCCGGCAGGCTGCCCATGCTCGGCCATGCCGACATCGATTCCGATCATCAGGCGATCACCGCGCATTTGCTGCGAACCGTCGCCTGCGAACCGCTCCAGTTTCCGTTTTTCATGGCACGGCTGAAGAAGCTGTTGCGCAATCATTTCGATCACGAGGCGGAGCTGATGGAGCGCGCGGGCGGCTACCTATGCATCCGCCACCGCGAAGAACATGAGGCGCTGCTCGATCTGTGCGATCAGGCGAAGGAGTTGAGCCTGCGCTCCTTGAAGAAGGCGCAAGCCCTGTTGCGGAGCAAATTCCCGAAGCTCGTCCGCGAACATGTCCTCTACATGGACCAGGCCGCGGTGCTGTTCCTCCATACGAGCCCGGGAACGTCTCCCTGCGGCGGCTGCCCCCAACAGCGTGCGCGTTAGGGCGGTCGCGACTTCAGTAGTCGATCGACTCGCTGCGGGTCGGCACGACGCCTTCGATCAATGAAGTATCCGGCTCGGCGGGCTTCGCACCGGAATCGCGAAACTTGTTGGTGATCGGGTAGCGGCGGTCGCGGCCGAAGTTCTTCAGCGTCACCTTCACGCCGGGGCACGCCTGCCGCCGCTTGTATTCGGCGACGTGCAGCAGGCGCTCGATCCGCTTGACGGTTTCCGCATCGAAGCCGGCCGCTGCGATCTCGTGAACCGACTGCTCGCGCTCGACCAGCCGCTCGAGGATCTGGTCGAGCATTTCATAGGGCGGCAGCGAGTCCTGATCCTTCTGGTCTTCCTTCAGCTCGGCGCTTGGCGCCTTGGTGAAGATGCGCTCGGGGATCACGACGCCGTCCGGGCCGAGCGCGCCGACGGGCTTCCAGTGATTGCGCAAGCGGCCAAGGCGGTAGATCTCCGTCTTGTAGAGGTCCTTCACCGGGTTGAAGCCGCCGTTCATATCGCCGTAGAGGGTGGCGTAGCCGACGGACATCTCCGACTTGTTGCCGGTGGTGATGACCATCGGACCGAACTTGTTGGAATAGGACATCAGGATGATGCCGCGGGCGCGCGCCTGGATGTTCTCTTCGGTGGTGTCACGCGCCGTTCCCTTGAACACGCCGGCAAGACTCGCTTCGAGTCCTTCGACGGCCGGCGCGATCGGCACGGTCTCGTATTTCACGCCGAGCGATTTCGCGAGGGCGGTCGCGTCCTCGATCGATTCGTTCGACGTGTACTTGTAAGGCAGCATCAGGCAATGCACGCGATCCGGCCCCAGCGCATCGACCGCCATCGCGGCGGTGAGCGCGGAGTCAACGCCGCCGGATAGACCCATGACCACGCCGGGAAAGCCGTTCTTGTTCACATAATCGCGGAGGCCGAGCATGCAGGCCGCGTAGTCCGCTTCGCCGTCGCCGATCACGTCGATCTTCGGGCCGTCGGTACAGCGCCAGGTACCGCCTTCCCGGCGCCAGCGCGTGACGCATACGGCCTCGAGAAATGACTCCAGATGAAAGGCGAGCGACAGATCGGCGTTCAGCGCGAAGGAAGAGCCGTCGAACACGAGCTCGTCCTGCCCGCCGACCTGGTTCACATAGATGAGCGGCAGGCCGGTTTCGTTGATGCGCGCGACCGCAAGATTGAGACGGATGTCCTCCTTGCCGCGATGATAGGGCGAGCCGTTCGGCACCAGCAGAATTTCAGCGCCGGTCTCGGCGAGGCATTCGGTAACGTCGGGGCCCCACATGTCTTCGCAGACGGGCACGCCGATGCGGATGCCGTTGAAGTTGATGGGCCCCGGCATCGGGCCCTGCGCGAAGACACGCTTCTCGTCGAAGACGCCGTAGTTCGGCAAATCCCATTTGAAGCGAACGCCGGCAATGCGGCCTCCCGCCAGCAGGCAAGCGGCGTTGTACACCTTGCCGTCCTGCGCCCACGGCGTGCCGATCAGAAGCGCGGGCCCGCCGTCCGCGGTCTCGCGAGCGAGCGATTCAATGGCGCTGCGGCAGGCGGCCTGAAACGCGGGTTTCAGGACGAGGTCTTCGGGCGGATAGCCGGAGATGAAGAGCTCGGGAAACAGAACGATGTCGGCGCCTTCGGCGGCGGCCGTCTTGCGTGCCTTGCGCGCCTTCTCGGCGTTGCCGGCGATGTCACCGACCGTCGGGTTGAGCTGGGCCGCGGCAATCGCGAGGCTGTCAGGCGCTTTCATGGGGATGATGTAGCCCTGCCGGCCTCTTGCGGCAATGTCGCGAGACTTGGACTTGCCTCATCCTTCGAGGCGCCGCGCTTCGCGCGGCTCCTCAGGATGAGGCTTGATCATTCGGAGCGTCTCTATAGCCCCGCGACGGCCGGCAGCGGGCGGGCGTGCACGGCCTTTTCCTTCTTGAGCAGGTCAGCGACGAGGAAGGCGAGCTCGATCGCCTGATCGGCATTGAGACGCGGATCGCAGACCGTGTGATAGCGGTCGTTGAGGTCGGTGTCGGTGATGGCGCGGGCGCCGCCCGTGCATTCGGTGACCGCCTGCCCGGTCATCTCCAGATGGATGCCGCCCGCATGCGTGCCCTCGGCGGCATGCACGTCGAAGAACTCCTTCGCCTCCTGCATGATCTGCTCGAAGCGGCGGGTCTTGTGGCCGTTCGCGGTGATCGTGTTGCCGTGCATGGGATCGCACGCCCATACGACCGGGCGCGCGGCGCGGCGCACGGCGGAGATCAGGGCCGGGAGATGCTCGCCTACCTTGCCTGCGCCGAAGCGGCAGATCAGGGTGATACGTCCGGGCTCGCGCTCGGGGTCGAGGATGTCGAGGAGCCTGAGCAGGCCGTCGGGCTTGAGAGACGGGCCGCACTTCAGACCGATCGGATTCTTCACGCCTCGCGCGAATTCGATATGCGCGTGATCGGGCTGGCGCGTGCGGTCGCCGATCCAGATCATGTGACCGGAGGTGTCGTACCAATCGCCGCTCGTGGAATCGACGCGCGTGAGGGCCTGCTCGTAGCCGAGCAGGAGCGCCTCGTGGCTCGTGTAGAACTCGGTGGTGCGCATTTCCGGATGAACTTCCGGATCGATGCCGCAGGCACGCATGAAGTCGAGCGCCTCGGTGATGCGGTTGGCGAGCGCTTCATAACGTGCCGACTGCGGGCTTTCCTTCACGAAGCCGAGCATCCACTGATGCGCGTTGTTCAGGTTCGCGTAACCGCCGGTCGCGAACGCGCGCAGGAGATTGAGCGTCGCCGCCGCCTGGCGATAGGCCGACAGCATCCGGCGCGGATCAGGCATGCGCGCTTCCGGCGTGAAGGCGATGTCGTTGACGATGTCGCCGCGGTAGGCGGGCAGCTCGACGTCGCCGCGCTTCTCCATCGGTGACGAACGTGGTTTCGCGAACTGGCCGGCGATGCGGCCGACCTTCACTACCGGCGAAGCGCCGGCGAAGGTCAGCACCACCGACATCTGCAGAAAGACGCGGAAGAAATCGCGGATGTTGTTGGCGCTGTGTTCGGCGAAGCTCTCGGCGCAGTCACCCCCCTGCAACAGGAACGCTTCTCCGGCAGCCACGCGGGCGAGTGCGCGCTTGAGCGCCCGCCCCTCGCCTGCAAAAACCAGCGGCGGAAAGGTCGCAAGCTGTCCCTCGACCTCGTTCAGGGCCTTGGGATCGGGATAGTCGGGGACCTGCACGATCGGCTTCGACCGCCAGGAATCGGGGCTCCAACGCTCTGCCATGACAACCTCTCGCGCCGGTATGCGGGCGCGGCGGGGTTATACACGACAGAAGTTAGCAAAGGCCAGTATCGCGGAAACGGCGGGAAAGGCCCGTGCGACGGGCTTGCCAGGATCGTTGCCCCGCCCGGCCCCCTGTTGCATGGATAGACGATGGCACACGAAGGCGATCATTCGCATGAACCCGAGGCGGTTGCGAAGCGGCTGTCGGAGGGACCGCGGCCGACCTACCTGCCGGACGCGATCTACGGTGCGATCGACGGAACGGTCACCACGTTCGCGATCCTGGCGGGCGCGGTCGGCGCCAGCCTGTCACCGCGGGTGATCATCATCCTCGGCGTAGCCAATCTCATCGCCGACGGATTCTCCATGGCGGCGGGAAACTTCACGGCGACGCGGACCGCGCTGCAGCGCGCATCACATCTCCGCGAAATCGAAAAGCGCCACATCGCCGAGCACCCGGAGGGCGAAGAGCGCGAGATCCGGCAAATCTATCGCAACAAGGGATTCACCGGCGGCGCGCTGGAGGCAATCACCAGCCTGATCACGTCGCGGCGCGGCGTCTGGATCGATACGATGCTGGCCGAAGAATACGGCGTTGCGTTCGACGGCCGCTCGCCGGTCAAGGCCGCGCTTTCGACCTATGCCGGCTTCATCGCCGCCGGCAGCCTGCCGCTGCTTCCGTTCGTCTTCGGCGTGCCGAATTCGGTTGCCGTCGCGACGACCGCGAGCGCGCTCGCTTTCTTCATCATCGGGTCGGTGAAGAGCCGGTGGTCGGTGCAGCCCTGGTGGGCGTCGGGTCTTGAAACACTCGGAATCGGGATCGTTGCCGCCGGTTTCGCTTACTTTGTTGGCGGTCTGATCGAACGGCTGGTTTAGCGAATTGGTGAGCCACACTTTCTCTCCGCTCGTCCCCGCCAAAGCGGGGACCCAAGACCATAGTTGAAAGCGTGCAAGCTGCTCTGGATTCCTGCTTCGCGAGAATGAGCGGAATATGTCAACCGAATGGGAGCTCGCCTCTCAGGCGATGACCTTCAGCACCTCGCGCGCCGTCGCCTGCCCGCTGAGGGAGGCGCCGCCGCAGGTCTGTGCAAATTCGCCCGCGAGCGCCTCGCCCGCGAAGAAGAGGCGGTTCGCCACTGGCCGTCCGAGTTCGCGGCGTGCGGCCGTGCGACCGGGCCGCGCGATGGAATAGGCGCCGCGCACCCACGGATTGCTGCCCCAGCGGGTGAGGTCGGACTTCACGACGTGCTTGCCGGCATCGGCGCCGAACATGCGCTTCAGCGCGCTGACGACGAAATCGCCGGCGATCTCGCGGCCGGCGGCGCTCAGCTCCCAGCCGAAATCGCCGCCGACGAAGCCGATCATCATGTTGGTATCGAACGGAAACGCGAGGAAATAGATGTCCTGATTGCTCGGCTGCTCGCAGAGCATGTCCTCGAAGGGTTGCAGGCCGAAACGCTCGCCGTCGAGGAGCAGCGGGATTTTCGCGAGCATCGCCATCGGCACATCGGCAATACCTCGCTCCTTCCAGTCGGGCAGCGCGGGGTCGAAGGCGATCGAGCCCGCACGCAGGACACCGGTCGAGACCGTGATGATGCAGGCGCGCGCCGTCACATCGCCCTTGTCCGTTTCCAGCACGACGCCGGCGCCGCCATAACGGATGCGTTTCACCGGTGTCGAAAGCGAAACGGGCACGCCCTCGCCGAAGCGCTTCACCACCGAGCCGAAGCCTTCGCGCACGAGATAGTTCGGCTCGAGCTCGGCCTGGTCGTCGTAATCGCGGATCGCGAGCTCGTCGAAATCAACCGCCATGTCCATCGGGCCCATGAAGGTCGCGGCGATCTGCTCTTCCGGCGAACGGATCGGGCGGACGGTCGAAACCGCGCCGTCCCGCCGCCTCGCCTCCGATCCATTGACGCGGACAATTTCCTTTTGAATGCGCTTGACGCGATCCATTTCCTTCGCCGTGAGACGGCGGGAGCCGTAATAGGCGCGGTCCAGCGAATCATCGTGCTCGGCGAGATCGAAGCCCCATTCCTTGGCGAGGGGGAAGTAGGGATTGCGGTCGGCGGAATGAATCCAGGCGCAGCCCCAGTCGAACGGCACGCCGAAGGTCTCGCTTTCCGCGAAGGCACGGCCGCCGATGCGGCCCATCGCTTCGAGCACGACGACGCTTTTTCCTGCGGCCATCAAGGTGCGGGCGGCGGAAAGCCCGGCGGAGCCGGCGCCGACAATCGCAATGTCGGGATTGGCCGGAAGCGAGGTGCCCTGCGCCCAGGTCAGGCGCGGCAGTACGGGAAGCAGAGAAGCGCCGGCCAGGCCGGCCAGTACGTCGCGGCGGGAAGGCCGCCCGCTCACGCCTTTACCTTCGCCCGCATGGTGACGAGCTCTTCGGCAGCGGTGGGATGCAGTGCTACGGTCGCGTCGAAATCGGCCTTGCGGGCCCCCATCTTCACGGCGACAGCAGCTAGCTGCACCATCTCGGCAGCCCCCTCCCCGACAATATGGACGCCGAGCACTTTATCCGATTCCCGGTCCACGACGAGCTTCATCAGCACCGTGGTCGCGCGGCCTGACAGCGTCGACTTCATGGGGCGGAAGCTCGTGCGATAGATATCGATTTCACGGCCGCCGGCCTTTGCTTCGGCTTCGCTCAGGCCGACGACGCCGATTTCCGGTTCGGAGAACACCGCGGTCGGTACGTTCATATGGTCGACGGTCCACGGCTTGTTGCCGAAGACGGTGTCGGCGAACGCATGCCCCTCGCGGATCGCGACGGGCGTGAGCTGCAGACGGTCGGTGACATCGCCGATTGCGTAAATTGAAGGAACCGATGAGCGCGACGACGCATCGACGGCGATAGCGCCGCGGCTGTCGAGAGCGACACCCGCCTCCTCCAGACCGATGCCGAAGGTGTTGGGCTTGCGACCGATCGCGAACATCACCTGATCGGCTTCGCAGGCCGCCCCATCGGAAAGCCGCGCGCAGAGGGCCCCGCCCTTCTTCTCCACGGAAGCGACCATATGCTGGAAGACGAACTGGATGCCGCGCTCCTGCATCTCCACGCGGGCATGATGGCGAACGTCGTCATCGAAGCCGCGCAGGATTTCATCGCCGCGATGGACCACCATGACGTGGGAACCGAGGCCCGCAAACAGGCAGGCGAACTCGAGCGCGATGTAACCGCCGCCCTGAATGATGATGCGGCGGGGAAATTTCTTCAGGTGGAACGCTTCGTTGGAGGAGATCGTCAGCTCGGCGCCGGGGATCTCGGGCGGGGTCGGGTGGCCGCCGGTGGCGACGAGAATGTTGCGGGCGCGCACGCGGGCGCCCGACTTCACCAGGCGTACCGTATGGGCTTCCTCGATGACGGCGCGGCTCTCGACGATCTCGACCTTGTTGCGCGCGAGCGTCGCGCGATAGGCCGCTTCGAGACGCGCGATCTCCTTGTCCTTGTTGGCGATCAGGGTCGGCCAGTCGAACTTCGCGCCCTTAATGGTCCAGCCGAAGCCCGCCGCCTCCTCGAACTCGTAGGCAAATCGGCTCGCATAGACGAGGAGCTTCTTCGGGACGCAGCCGCGGATCACGCAGGTGCCGCCGACCCGGTATTCCTCCGCGACCATGACGCGGGCGCCGTGTTCGGCGGCAATGCGCGCCGCGCGCACGCCGCCGGAACCGGCACCTATGACGAAGAGATCGACGTCGAACTCGGCCATGCACCTGTCTCAGGCAATTGGCGGAACGGGTACAGGGCAGCGCTCAGATCGGGTGGCCCCGCTTCTTCATCTCCGCGCGCAGGCTCTGCACGATCTCTTCGGAAATCTTGCCACCCCACTCCTGAGTCTTGGCGAAGCTTTCCTCGAGAATGCCGGGGAGCACGTTCACCATCTTCTTGCCGGTCGCGGAGTTGTAGAAGGTCAGCAGTTCCTTCAGCTCGGCATCGGTGAAGCGCGTCGCATACACGGCCGCGATGATGTCGATGATCTCTTCCTTGCGCTTCTCGAACGTCGGCGCGATCGTTTTGATCGCCTCCGTGAGCTCCTTCTGGAGGTCCGGATTCTGCTGAATGAAGACGCTCAGGGACTGGCTAAGGATCGAGGGAATGACGCCGTCGAAGGAGCGGGTCGCGCCCGACGCCAGCACCACCTGCCGCGCTACCGCGACATTGCTGCCGCCCGATTGCGCCAGCGCCGGATTGCTGAAGGCGGTCAGGGCAACGAGAAGCACTGCCGCGATCATTGAGCGAAACATTGCAAACTCCCTTCGAAGGAACGCTCAGGGCCGCTCGATAACGCGCACGCCATTCTGGCCTGCGAGAATCGCCCTACGAGCCAGTCCGATAAATAACCCATGTTCGACGACGCCGGGCAACTCGGCAAGACGGCGCGCGAGAAGCGGCGCGTCCGGAATAGCCCCCAGCCCGGCGTCGAGGATGTGGTGTCCTTGATCCGTGACGAAAACATGACCGTCGGCCTTGAGCCGCAGTTTCAGCGTCGCACTATAGCCCGCGCCCCGCAACGCGGCCGCGACGGCGCGCTCGGTCGCGGCCAGGCCGAAGTCCACGACCTCGATCGGCAGCGGAAAGCGGCCGAGCCGGTTCACGAGCTTGCTCTCGTCGGCGATCACGATCATCTCGCGCGATGCGCTTGCGACGATCTTCTCGCGCAGCAGGGCGCCGCCGCCGCCCTTAATGAGATTGAGCTCGCGATCGAGCTCGTCGGCGCCGTCGATCGTGAGATCGAGCTCCGGCTGCTCGTCGAGCGTCGCGAGCGGCACGCCGAGACGCGCGGCCTGCTCCTTTGTCGTCTCGGAGGTGGGCACGCCGATCACGTTCAACCCGCCGCGCACACGCTCGGCGAGCAACTCGACGAAGTGCGCGGCGGTGGAGCCGGTGCCGAGCCCAAGCCGCATGCCCGGGCGCACGTATTCGAGCGCGGCTGCGGCCGCCTCGCGCTTCAGGGCATCGACACGATTGGCGGTCTGCGCAGCAAGCATCCGGGGATTCTGGGCGGAAAAGCGGGGTCGGCCGGGTGGTAGCACGCCGGCGGCGGGCCGCCAATGCGGCCGCGGTTGCCGGAGACGTGGACTTTCGGCTGCGGCAATTGTAGGCGAATGGCCATGTCCCCGCGCCCCACCGTTGCTTTCGATCTCGACGGCACCCTCGTCGATACCGCGCCCGACCTCCTCGCCGCGCTGAACATGGTCCTGTCCGAAGCCGGACTCGCGCCCCTCCGCGCGGACGACGCGCGCGGCCTGTTCGGCGGCGGTGCCCGCGTGCTGATCGAGCGCGGGCTCGCGTTTCACGGCGTGCGGCCGGAGACCGCCGACATGGAGGGGATGCTCGCGCGCTTCCTCGCGTTCTACGAGGATCACATCGCGGACCATTCAAGGCCGTTCCCCGGCGCTGCGGAGACGCTGGCGCAACTCGCGGAGGGCGATGCCCATCTCGTGGTGGTGACGAACAAATACGAGCGGTTCGCGGTAAAGCTGCTGTCGACGCTCGGCCTGGCTCCGCGCTTCTCGGTGATCGTGGGACCGGACACCTTCGGCGCACGCAAGCCCGATCCGGCGCCCCTTCTCGGCGCGGTCGCCCGCGCGGGCGGCAGCCCCGACCGGACCATCATGGTCGGCGACTCGACGACGGACGTCGCCACGGCGCGGGCGGCCAGGGTGCCGGTGATCGCCGTATCCTATGGCTATCACGACCGGGAGGCGGCCGCGCTCGGCGCCGACCGGCTGATCGACCGGCTCGACGAAGTGCCGGCGGCGGTTGCCGAATTGCTGCGTTAACGGGCAGTTGCGCGCGGCTTGCTTGACACGCCGCAGCCTCGCTCCTTACATCCCCGCCTTCAGAATCGGGCGCGTAGCTCAGCGGGAGAGCACTCCCTTCACACGGGAGGGGTCACAGGTTCAATCCCTGTCGCGCCCACCATTTAAACGGTTGGCCTGTCCTGATCGCAGACTGCCGTTTCACTGAAACGTCGGGGAAACCTGTCTCCGTCGCGCCTGGAATAGCGCCGAATAAACTCGCCAATTCTCTCCTGCGCATCCGGGTCATCCAGCGATGCCGGCGGCTCGCGAAATTCAAGGCTGAGCTGCCACATAAGAGGCTCATGGCCATCGTGCCGCCAGATGGTTGAGAGCCATCCAAGAATGCCTTGCTTCCGATGCTGCATGGCGCGCCCATTGTTCGCCACCGCACCTCCTAAACACTGCCCAGAATAATTCGTTCGACGTATTCGACGGACAAAGGTTCATCTTTCGGGCGCGATGCGCTGCGTTCCATGAATGGAACTTTCGGATGCGTCCGTAGTTTCATCGAGCGTCATCGGCAAGGGAGCGACCGAATGCCAATACGTTCTCTTCTTGAGCGCGGCGGCTTTCCTCCGGAAATGACGCAGGCGCTTGCGAAGGCCTTCGAGAAGGCGTGGAATGAATTTCGTTCATCCGGACATCCACTGGCCGAAGCCGATTGCGCAGCCGCCACTCGCGCTCTGCTCGCCAAACGGATTATTGAGACCGCTCAGACCGGCGAGACGCGTGCTGACCGTTTGGCCAAGGATGGAATCACGTACCTTTCACAGTTGAACCAGAACTGACGAGGGACGAAAATCTGGATGATGACGTACGGATGTCATTCGGGCGACGGAAATGATGACGCGAAGGTTATCCGGCGCTGTACTCCCTGCACAATCGAGTGAGGAAGCATTTCCTGTGCCCGATACCGCTTGCAGGGCACGGCATTTGTAGCGTTCAATTACAGATAATGCGGCAAGGCCGAACCTCAATCGGCTTCAAATGGGGGATTCCTCGATGCGATCGGCTGTCATGCTCTCGCTGGCTCTCACTGCCGGCGTGCTTTTCTTCTCCGCGCCGGCGACGGCGCAACTCTTTCGATACGAGATGATCGACCGCGAGACCGGCCGCTCGATCGGCCCGATTGGACGCGGCGGACTGTTCGGCAGCCCGGTCAGACGGACGACCGTGTCGTTCGACGGGCGGCGATATTCGCCAGGTTCGATCGTCATCAACACGGCCGAGCGGCGTCTCTATCTGGTGCTCGATGAGCGCCGCGCGCTCCAGTACGGCATCGGCGTGGGCCGCGACGGCTTCCGCTGGTCCGGCACGCACAAGGTCTCGGCGAAGCGCGAGTGGCCGGGCTGGACGCCCCCGCCCCAAATGCGCAAGCGGCAGCCGGGTTTGCCGGCCTATATGCCGGGCGGTCCCGATAATCCGCTCGGCGCGCGGGCAATCTATCTCGGCTCAACACTCTACCGCATCCACGGTTCGAACGAGCCGGAGACGATCGGCCAGGCGGTCTCTTCCGGTTGCTTTCGCATGACCAACGACGACGTGATCGATCTCTACGATCGCGTACGGGTCGGCGCAACGGTCCACGTCTATCTGAAGTGAGGCTCAGCCGCCGGATTGCCAGGCGGAGATCGTCTCGCTCGGATAAATGAGCTGGATCACGTTGAGCGTGAAATTGTCGCGGATCATGTAGCCGAGAAAGAGCTCGATCGCGACGACCGCAAGAATGCTCGACCAGAGAGGCGCAGCTCGCGCCCAGACGAAACCGACGATCATCGCCAGCGTGTCGAACACTGAATTGACGACGCTGTCGCCGAAATAGCCGCGCGCGAGCGCGGATTGACGATAGCGCTCCATCACGAACGGCGTGTTCTCGATGACTTCCCAACTTGCTTCGATGCCGACGGCGAGCGCAAGCCGCAGCCAAACCGAGCTTTGCGGCGCGACGAGCCACAGCAGCAGATAGAAGCCGAAGCCGTGAACGATGTGCGTCCAGGTGTACCAGTCCGTCAGATGCTGCGACGTTTCGGGACCTGACGGATTTCCATGCCAAAGATCGACATGGCCGCACGTGCAGACGAGCGGAAGACCCATCGCAAGCAGAATAACGGCCTGGAGCGCGATGAAGCCGATGCTCATCGGTGCATAGCGCGCGAGATTCCAGCGATCACGCCAACTGGCCGGCGCTTGCGTGTGGGTCGATGGGGTGTCAGGCGTCATTTCGCTGGCGAAAACAGCAAGTAGAAGCCGCCGTTTGTGACGATGTGCGGCATGGCGACGGTGACGGCGTAGTAGAGCCAGTGCACGACGTAGGAATAGGCGAAGCCGTTGCGAACACGCAGGATCAGATAGGGAAAGAGGAAGCCGAATGCGGTGGCCGCGATCATGAAGCGGATCACATAGCCGACCGGCGTGTCACCGAAAGCAAGCAGGATGTGGGCCGCACCGAACGTCAACCCGCAATACATCGAAATCCTGCGCAAACTGAACTCCTGCGCGGACAGCGCGAGCACGAACGCGACGACCAGCAATTGCTGGAACAGAATGTCGATCGATTTCGGCAAGAAATACGCCGGCGTGGCGACGCGTACTTCCGGCGGATTCCAGGATTCGGTCCAGGTTGTCGGCGGCAGAAGCGGAAGGACATAGGCCGCAAAGGCGACGCAGCCGCCGAACGCGATCGACCAGACGAGATAGCTCGTGTAGCGCCTTTCGAATGTCGGCCAGCGGCCATAGCGAGGCCAAGTGACGTAGATCGGCCAGAACGTGATGACCGCAATCCCGATCCAGAAAGCGTAGTAGAGTGCGATCGCAAGCGAGCCGGCGTTGTAGCTCGGCTGCACACCAAGAATCGGCAGTAGAAAATAGAATCCGAGATCGGCGGCGATCCAGATGCCCGCGATCTGCGCAATCGTCCACGCGAGCTGCGAGACTTGGGAGACTTTCGGCTCGCCTTCGGTGTTGGAGGAAAGGTCCGACATGGCTGGCCTCCCCGGCCGCTATGTCCGCCGTGGCGGATCGCGCGAGAGCTTCTTCGCCTCCAGTTCCTCGAGGTAGCGCGCCCAGCGTGCCGCGTATTCGCGTCCAAGCTCATGGAAGAAATTCCAGGAATAAATGCCGGTCGAGTGCATGTCATCGAAGACAAGACGCACGGCGTAATTGCCGACCGGCTGGATTTCCATGATGCCGATCTCGCGCTTGCCGGCGACCGTCTTGCGCTCGTCCGGATTGTGGCCCTGCACCTCCGCGCTCGGGCTCTCGACCCGGAGATACTCGGCGGGCAGCGCGAACGAGGTCCCGTCGTCAAACGAGATCGTGAGCGTACGACGATCCTTGCTGAGGCGCAGTTCGGTCGGCCAGGCGCGGGTTTCCGACGATTCAGCCATGACCTGGACCCTAACCGACCCCTACCGCGGCGCAAGGTTGCACCCCGAACGCCAGACCCCTATTTTTAGATATTCCAGAGCGATTTTGCACAAACCGCTCGCCAGACAGACTGCGAGTCTCGATGTCCATTGTCACCCATGCCACCGCGCTCGATGCGCAGGCAGACCGGCCGCTCGTCGATCCGTTCGGACGCACAATCACCTATCTGCGGGTTTCGGTGACGGACCGCTGCGACTTCCGCTGCTTCTACTGCATGTCCGAGCACATGAGCTTCCTGCCGAAGAAGGACCTGCTCACGCTCGAGGAACTCGACCGGCTGTGCTCGGCCTTCGTCGCGCGCGGCGTGAAGAAGCTGCGACTCACCGGGGGGGAGCCGCTGGTGCGGCGCGACATCATGGTGCTGTTCCGCTCGCTGTCACGACATCTCGCCTCGGGTGCGCTCGAGGAGCTCACGGTCACGACGAACGGCTCGCAGCTCGCGCGCTTCGCTGGTGAACTCGTCGATTGCGGCGTGAAGCGCGTGAACGTCTCGCTCGACACGCTCGATCCGCAGAAATTCCACACGATCACCCGCTGGGGTGATCTCTCCAAGGTGCTCGCCGGGATCGACGCGGCGCAGGCTGCGGGTCTGCACGTCAAGATCAATGCGGTGGCCCTGAAGGGCGAGAACGAAGATGAAATCGCATCGCTGATGGAATGGGCGCACGGACGCGGAATGGATCTCTCGCTCATCGAGGTGATGCCGCTCGGCGAGGTCGGCACGGAGCGCGTTGATCAGTATCTCCCCCTCTCGCTCGTGCGTTCGCGGCTGGCCGCGCGCTACACGCTGGAAGACATCGACTACCGGACGGGCGGGCCCGCGCGCTATGTACGCGTAAAGGAGACCGGCGGCCGGCTTGGCTTCATCACGCCGCTTACCCACAATTTCTGCGAAGGCTGCAATCGCGTGCGCGTTACCTGCACCGGCACACTTTATATGTGCCTCGGCCAGGAGGACGCCGCCGACCTGCGCACGCCGCTACGGGCTTCGGAAGCGGACGGGCTGTTGCAAGCGGCGATCGACGATGCGATCGCGCGCAAGCCCAAGGGGCACGATTTCGTCATCGACCGCCGCACGAAACAGCCCGCAGTGGGCCGTCATATGAGCATGACGGGGGGCTGACGCGCGGCCGGCGCGCTGGCTCGCGGCGAATCTTTCGCTAAAGTGTTTGAATCGCCGCCGCCTTGGCGGCGTTCGTCTGTCGCACGATCTTCCAGCTTCTGGATCTCCGTAATGGCCAGCGCCTCCGCGAATTATCGCGGCATACAATACCTGTTGATCGCAGTGACCTGCCTTTCGATCAACGACGCGTGCAACAAATTCGTCGTCGCGACGCTTCCGGTCTCGGAGATCGTGACGCTGCGCGCGATCCTGACCGGATCGATCGTGATCGCCGTCATGGGCATCCGCGGCGAATTCGCGTCGCTGCGGTTGCTCGGGCGTCCCGACGTCATCGTGCGCGGCGTCGTCGAGGCGTGGATCGGACCGCTGATCATCATTTCGCTCGCCTTCATGCATCAGGCGGACGTGACGAGCATCTATCTGGTCGCGCCGGTTTTCGTCGCGCTCGTGGGCTTCGGGCACTTTCGGGAACAGTTTAGCTGGTGGGTACTTCTCGCCAGCGCGATCGCGCTTGCAGGCGCATGGCTGTTCGTCGATCCGGGCGGCGGCGTGTTCCAGACCGTCGCGCTTCTGCCGCTCGCCGCGTCCGGCTGTCAGGTGCTGCGCGAAGTGATCTCCCGCCGCATGGGTATAAAAGCCGAGAACGGCGCCGCCGTATCCCATGCCGTCGTTCAACTCTCCACGACCCTGTTCTCGCTGGTCGCGGGTGCAATCCTCGCCATGTTCTTCTCGTGGGCAACGCCCGTCGCCGCGTGGAAGTGGCCGGACGCCACCGAGTTCTCCTTCATCGTGGCGGCATCGGTGCTGTTTTATCTCGGCGTGATGGGCATGTATGAAGCCTATCGCGCCAGCGATCTGTCGGTGGTGGCGCCCTTCCGCTACTGGTACCTGCTGGTCGCGATCATCATCGGCTATCTGGTGTTCGGCGAAGTGCCGACGATGCGTTCGTTCGTCGGCATGGCGACCATTGTCATCGCTGGCATCATCGTGATCTGGTGGCAGAGCCGGGTACGGCGGGCATAGCGGAAACATTCCTCATGGCCAGCCACGCGACGAACTATCGCGGCATCCTTGCCATCATCGGCGCGTGCGCCTGCTTTTCCGCGAACGACGCGGCGACGAAGCTCGCCGCGCAGTATCTGCCGGTCACGGAAATCGTCGCGATCCGCGCAGCCTTCACCCTTTTCTTTGCTTTCCTGATCATCGCCATTCGGCGCGAATTCGTGCCGCTGGCGCGATTGGCCGATCCCTACCTCATCCTGCGTGCCGTGATCGAGGCGGTCTGCGGGATCGTCATCATCTACGCGCTGTCGCTGATGCCAATCGCCGATCTGACGGCTATCCTCATGGTGCAGCCGTTCCTCATGACGGTCGTCGGCGCCGCGCTCCTGAACGAAGCCGTGGGCTGGCGCCGCTGGATAGCGGTGATGGCCGGGTTCGTTGGCATGCTGCTCGTGATGAAGCCCGGCACGTCGGCGTTCGATACGACATCGCTGGTGGCGCTGGCGGCGGCGATCCTCGTGCTCGTGCGCGATCTTCTGGTGCGGAAGATCCGCGCCGATATCCCGACCACGGTGATCTCGTTCACGAGCGCGCTGTTCGCTGTACCGGTCGGCATGCTCGGCGCGTTCGTGGAGCCGTGGGAGATACCGGATCTGTTCCCGTTTGCCGTCGTTATCGTTTCGGCCGTGTTCCTGGTCGCGGCATTCAATCTGATGGTCATTGCGTTCCGCGGCACCGACGTGTCTGCGGTCAGTCCGTTCCGGTATTCGATCGTCGTGTTCGCCGTTATTCTGGGTGTTATCGTCTTTGGCCAAGTTCCGGATGCCGTCGCGTTCACCGGGATCGGCATCATTGTCGCAGCCGGGCTCTATATGCTGCACCGGGAAGCGGTGCTGCGGCGTCAACGTGCGCTCTACGCCGCCGCCGGTACTGATTTGCCGAGTTAGAGAATTTTCCCACCATGTCCCAAAAAGCGCCTTCGCTCGCCGTGCTCGTCGCCATCACGACGATCAATCCGCTGGCGCTCAATATCCTGCAGCCGGCGCTGCCGGAAATGACGCGGGCGTTCGCGACGGACTACGGCACGATCCAGCTCACGCTCGCGCTGTTTCTGGTCGGCTCGGCGCTCGCGCAGATCGGTCTCGGCGCGGTCACCGACAAATATGGCCGCCGGCCGGTCGCGCTTGCGGGCCTTGCAATCTTCGTGGCCGGATCGACGGCCTGCATGTTCGCGAATTCCATCGCGCTGCTCGTGCTCGGCCGCATCGTGCAGGCCATCGGCGGGATCGCGGGCTTCGTCGTGTCACGCGCAGTGATCCGCGATCTCTACGGCCGCGACGTGGCCGCGAGCAAGCTCGGCTATGTGACGATGGCGATGGTCGTCGTGCCGATGCTCTCGCCGCTCCTCGGCGGCTGGATCATCCGCTACTTCGACTACACGGCGGTGTTTGCGTTCACCGCGCTCGCCGGACTTCTGGCGTTGATTTTCGCCGTCCTCGATCTCAACGAGACCAAGCATCGGGTGGAAAGCGCCGGGAGCGTCCCGTTCGCAAATGCTTATGCCACCCTACTGACGAGCCGCGCCTTCATCGCGCACTCCCTGACGATGGGTCTCACGTCCGCGACCTTTTTCACGTTCCTGGCCGGCGTTCCCTATGTGGTGATCGAGTTGCAGAAGGTGAGCCCGGCCGCCTTCGGGTTCTGGTGGATCACCGCATCGCTCTCTTTCATGCTCGGGAACTTCGTTGCAGGCCGGCTCGGCGAACGAATCGGATCGAACAAGCTGGTCCGGATCGGCACGGCGCTGCCGCTCCTCGGACTCGCCCTGCTTGCGGCCGGATACGCGATGTGGCCCGGCGAGCCGGCGGTCCTGTTTCTGGCCACCCTTCCCAACTGGCTGGGCAGCGGCATGAGCCTGCCCGGCGCATCGGCCAACGTGCTGTCGGTACGGCCGGATCTCGCGGGTGCCGCTTCCGGGCTTTCCGGCGCCGTGCATCTCGGCGCCGGGGCGATTGCCGCTTATGTCGTCGGCCATCTGCTCGCGGATACCGCCTGGCCGATGATTGCCATCATGACGATCACTGCGTTTTCCGCGCTCATCGCAAGCTTTTCCTCTGGAACGTCGGCCGCCACCTGGCGCGGTTGATCGGTCTCTCCAATCGGCTAAGGTGACGGGAAACCTCCATGCGGCAACCATGCCGTAGCGGAGAGAACCGCGACAATGCGGCTCCAGCAGCTCGCAAACCGCGTGCTTTGGGGGAGGATGGATTGACCGGGCTGCTGACGCTCAGCCGCTTCATCGACGCGGTGAACTTCCGCATCGGCAAGTGGGTTGCGTGGCTCGTCGTCGCCGCGGTTGTCGTTTCCGCGGCGAACGCCACCATCCGCAAGCTGTTCGACATGAGCTCGAACGCCTGGCTCGAGCTGCAGTGGTACCTCTTCTCGCTCGTGTTCCTGCTGTGTGCGTCGTGGACGCTCATGGCCAACGAGCACATCCGCATCGACATCGTGAACAGCTTTTTCCCGAAGCGGCTCCGCAACTGGATCGACGTCATCGGCCATCTGTTCTTTCTCATCCCCTTCACGCTGGTGATGATCGTGACTGGGTGGCCGTTCTTCTTTGCGTCCTACCGTGTGAATGAAGTCTCGACGAACGCCGGCGGACTGCTCGTCTGGCCGATCAAGCTGCTCGTGCCCGTGGCGTTCACGTTGCTGTTTTTCCAGGGCGTTTCGGAGCTCATCAAGCGCATCGCGGTCATGCGCGGGCTCATTCCCGATCCCTATGCGGGAAGCGGAAGCTCCGCCGAGGCAGGGGCCGAAGATCTGATCAAGACCATGGAAAGCCGGTAGCGGAAGCGTCGGGGCACAACATGACCGCCTTCCTCATCCACAACATGGCGCCGATCATGTTCGCGTCGCTGGTTGTGTTCCTGCTGCTCGGCTATCCAGTCGCCTTCGCGCTCGCCGCCAACGGGCTGATCTTCGGCCTGATCGGAATCGAGCTCGGCCTGTTTCGGCCGGATTTCCTGCAGGCGCTGCCCGAGCGCGTCTATGGCACGATGAACAACGACGTGCTGCTCGCGATCCCGTTCTTCACGTTCATGGGCCTGATCCTCGAGCGAAGCGGCATGGCGGAGGATCTCCTCGATACGGTTGGGCAATTGTTCGGGACGGTCCGCGGCGGCCTCGCCTATGCAGTGATCTTCGTTGGCGCACTGCTCGCGGCCACGACCGGCGTGGTGGCGGCATCGGTCATCGCGATGGGGCTCATCTCCCTGCCGATCATGCTGCGCTACGGCTACGACCGGCGGCTTGCGAGCGGCGTGATCGCCGCCTCGGGCACGCTCGCGCAAATCATTCCGCCTTCGCTCGTGCTGATCGTGATGGCCGACCAACTCGGCCGCTCGGTCGGCGATATGTATGCGGGTGCTTTCATCCCGGGGCTCGTCCTCTCGGCCATCTACGCGGCCTACGTATTCGGCGTGGCGACCTTCTGGAAAGATGCCGCGCCTGGACTGCCGCCGGAAACGCAAAAGCTCAAGGACGCAGACGGACAGGTGCACCGCACCTCGCTCCTCGTCGTCACCGTGATTTCGGCGATCGCCGCCTACTACGTCATGCAGCAGACGCAAGTGAAGGCGGGCGCCGATTTCGTCGTGCTGATGATGTCGGTCGGCGTCGTGGTCGCATTTGCCATGGCCTCGGTCAACCGGCTGCTGCGGCTCAACCTTTTATCGCGTATCGCCGAACAGACGATCTTCGTGCTCGTCCCGCCGCTGGCGTTGATCTTCCTCGTACTCGGTACGATCTTCATCGGGGTCGCGACGCCCACCGAGGGCGGCGCCATGGGCGCTGTAGGTGCCTTGCTGCTCGCCATCATCAAGCGGCGGCTCACGTTCGATCTTGTACGGCAGGCGACGGAATCCACCGCGAAGCTGTCCGCCTTCGTGGTGTTCATCCTGCTCGGCGCGCGGACCTTCTCACTCACCTTCTACGGCGTCGACGGGCACCGCTGGGTGGAGGAACTCCTGGTCTCGCTGCCGGGCGGCGAACTCGGATTCCTCGTGTTCGTTAACGTCATGGTGTTCTTCCTCGCGTTCTTCCTCGATTTCTTCGAGATCGCGTTCATCGTCGTGCCGCTGCTGGCGCCGGCTGCCGAGCGTATCGGCATCGACCTGATCTGGTTCGGCGTGATCCTCAGCGTGAATATGCAGACGGCCTTCATGCATCCGCCCTTCGGATTTGCGCTGTTCTACCTGCGTTCGGTCGCGCCACGTGAAGCTTATCTCGACCGTATTACCGGAAAGCGGATGGACCCGGTGACGACCGGGCAGATCTACTGGGGAGCGGTGCCGTTCGTGCTGATCCAGGTGATCATGGTCGGGATCGTGATCGCGTTCCCCGGCATGGTGACGCACTACAAGGGTGTCGGCACGGGCGTCGATCCGAACAAGGTGAAGATCGAAATCCAGCTTCCGGACGCGCCGCCGCCGTTCGCCATCGAGCCGCCGCAGATCAAATGACGTGCAAGCCAGCAAAAACCCCGGCGCGATGCGCCGGGGTTTTCGTTTGCTTAGTCGAGCGACCTATCAGGAACGCAGTGCGCGGATCATGAAGGTGTCGTAGGCATACTCCGCGACCTGCCACCACAGGTATTCGTTGCCGCGGAAGGCAATCATCGCGTCATAGGCCTTCTTGAACTCCGCGTTCTTCTTGGAGAGGTCGTCATAGACCTCGATCGCGATCTTGTAGCAGGCTTCCATGACCGGCTGCGGGAATGGACGGAGTTGCGCGCCGCCGGCAACCAGACGGCGCAGCGCGTCCGGATTGACCGTGTCGTACTTGCCGGACATCCAGTCATAGGCCTGATGCGAGGCTGCGGTGACGATCGCCTGATAGGACTTCGGCAGTTCGTTCCACTTCTCCAGATTAATGAAGTTGTGGACCATTGTGCCGCCTTCCCACCAGCCCGGGTAGTAGTAGTACTTCGCGACCTTCACGAAGCCGAGCTTTTCGTCGTCATACGGCCCGACCCACTCGGCGGCATCGATGGTGCCCTTTTCCAGCGACGGATAGATGTCGCCGCCGGCAACCTGCTGCGGCACGACGCCGAGCCTGGCGAGTACGAGGCCCGCGACGCCGGCGATGCGGAATTTCAGACCTTTGAGATCGTCAACGCTGTTGATCTCCTTGCGGAACCAGCCGCCCATCTGGCCGTTGGTGTTGCCGGCCTGGATCGCGTGGATGTTGAACTTCTTGAGGAAGTCGTTCATCAGCGCGTCCCCGCCACCGTTCGTCATCCACGCATTCTGCATGCGCGTGTTAAGGCCGAAGGGCACCGCGCAGAAGAGCGCGAAGGTCGGGTCCTTGCCGAAATAATAGTAGGCCGCGGTCTGGCACATCTCGACGGTGGCATTGCTCACGGCGTCCGCAGCCTGAAGGCCCGGCACGATCTCGCCGGCGGCAAAGGGCTGAATCTGAAATTTGTTGTCGGTTGCCTCGGCAACAGCCTTGCAGAAGACTTCGGCAGCGCCGTAGAGCGTGTCGAGCGACTTCGGGAAGCTCGAAGTCAGGCGCCACTTGATCTCCGGCGCCGACTGCGCGATCGCGGGCGCTGCGACGGCCGAGACGGCGATCCCGGCGCCGGCCGTTTTCAGGAATTGTCTGCGTTTCATCGTGTTCCTCTTTGGGTCTCTCCGGCTGGTTTGAGCTGGCGCCGGAAATTCCCTCTCTTTTAGCCCTCGGACGCGCTTGGGCAAAGCAAAACCCCGGGGCCGACTGCCCCGGGGTTTCGTTCACGGAAAGGTGCGGATCAGGAGCGCGTCGCGCGCACCATGAAAGAGTCGAACGAGTATTCCGCGACGGACCACCACAAATACTGATCGTCGCGGAAGGCCATGTAGGAATCGTGGATCTTCTTGAAATCCGCGTTCCCCTTCATCGTCTCTTCGTACACCTCCTTCGAGGCCCTCCACGACGCCTCGAGAATCGGCTGCGAGAACGGCGCCAGCTTGGCGCCGCCGGCGACAAGGCGCTTCAGCGCGGCGGGATTCTGCGCATCGTATTTCGCCATCATCCAGGTGTTCGCCACATGCGAGGCCGACTGGACGATCGACTGATAATGCTTCGGCAGCTCGTTCCACTTCGCGATATTGACGAAGTTGTGCAGCATCGGGCCGCCTTCCCACCAGCCGGGGTAGTAGTAATAGGGGGCGACCTTGTGGAAGCCGAGCTTCTCATCGTCGTAGGGCCCGACCCACTCGCAGGCGTCGAGCGTGCCCTTCTCCAGCGCCGGATAGATGTCGCCGCCGGCAAGTTGCTGCGGGACGACGCCGAGCTTCGCCATGACGCGCCCGGCGAAGCCGCCGATGCGCATCTTCAGACCCTTGAGGTCGTCGACGGTCTTGATCTCCTTGCGGAACCAGCCGCCCATCTGCGCGCCGGTGTTGCCGGCCGGAAACGCGACGATGTTGAACTTCTTGTAGAAGTCATTCATCAGGTCGATGCCGCCGCCGAAATAATTCCAAGCGTCGACCATGCGCTGGTTCATGCCAAACGGAATCGCGGTGCCGAAGGCGAACGTCGGGTCCTTGCCGAAGTAGTAGTACGAGGCCGTGTGGCACATCTCGACGGTACCGTTCGACACGGCGTCAGCCGCCTGCAAGCCCGGCACGATCTCGCCGGCCGCAAACACCTGAATCTGGAATTTGTTATCGGTGGCTTCGGCCACGGCCTTCGAGAATGCTTCGGCCGCGCCATAGATGGTGTCGAGCGACTTCGGAAAGCTCGACGTAAGACGCCACTTCAGTTCGGGCGCCGATTGCGCAATCGCAGGCGCGGCAACTGCGGTTGCGGCAGCACCTGCCCCCGCAACCTTCAAAAAGTCACGGCGTTTCATTTGCTTTCCCTCCCTCGGGAATCGTGGAGGCCGTGATGCCGGCCTCTTCTAAAGGTAAATTAGCACGGTGGGATGTTTGCGTCAGTGGGCAACGACACGAATGCCTGCGATTCAGTGCACGCGACGTCTGACGAAAGTCGTAGTGTGCTTTTTTGCGTGTCTTTACGGGCGGATATCGACCCAAAGCTCCATTTTCGGGTGAATGCCGCAGAAAACGAGGAACGATCCTTCCACCGGAAACTCGATCTCGACGGTTTCACCGGGCTCTTGCGCGCCGGAGTCGAACGTCAATGCCGGATCGTCGAGACGAACATTGTGCGTGCGGCTGTCGTTGTTGAGAATCCAGAGCCGTTCGCCGCGGCGCAATTCCACGTGGCCGGGGAAAAACGTCCGGTCGTCCTGCGTTATGGTGCGGACACGCCGTGCGGGCTCCTCCACCGCGATGGTAGTCGGTACGATGTCCGCGGCGGCGGCCACTTTGGCTTCGCTCGTCAGCGAACCGAGAAAAGCAACAAGTGCCGTGCGCTCATCGACCGAAAGCTTCAGATTCCGCCGAAGATCGGTGGGCAAAGTCGGACGGTCCACAATGCCCGTCTCATAATGGCGCACCACGTCGGCGAGCGTCGCGAGAGAGCCGTCATGCATGTAGGGCGCCGTGCGGCCGATCTCGCGCAGGCCGGGCGTCTTGAAGGCGTGATCCACCTGTTCGAGCTTGAGCACGGCGCCGCGGCCGCGATCCTCGCCCGGCAAGCCGATGTCGTAGAACGCCTGATCGGAGAAATCCCAGCCGGCATGACAGTTCGAGCAGCCGGCGCGGCCGGTGAAAAGCCGAAAGCCTTCCACCTCCTGCGGCGTGAGCTCCGTCACCTCCCCCGCGATCCAGCGATCGAAGCGCGTCGGCGGCGACACCAGTGTGCGGACGTAGGTCGCAAGCGCCTTCGTGATGTTGTCGGCGGTGACCGCGGGATTTTCCGGGAAGATCTTGGTAAACTCGCTAGCGTAAGTCTGGTTTTCGGCAAGGCGGCTGGCGAGCGCGTCAAGCGGTTGCGCCATCTCATCGCGCGCCTCGATCGGCCCCTGCGCCTGTTCCTCCAGGCTGCGCGCGCGGCCGTCCCAGAAATACGACCTTCCCCATGCGAGATTCCACAGAGCCGGCGTGTGGCGGGCGAGCGGATTGCCGGGCACGCCGACGCTCCTTGCCTTCGGCTCGGCAAATCCATGCTCGGGCTTGTGGCAGGTCGCGCAGGCGATCGTTCCGTTCGCGGACAATTCGGTATCGAAAAACAATTGCTCGCCGAGCTTCGCCTTTTCCGACGAATAAGGATTCGAGGCGGGAAACGGCACCGTCTCCGGCCGGCGAAAGTGCGTTTTCAATTCCGCAAGATCGTTGGCATCGGCCGTCTGCCGCGCCTGTGGCGTCAGACGGCCGGTGGCGTAGAGCGCGACACCCGCCAACGCCGCACCGGCCAGAAACGCTGCCGCAACCGAGAACAGGAATTTCGAGCTCACTGGTTTCATGGCCGACTCACTCGCGGCCCGTCGACCTCATCACATCAGCGGGCCTGCCGCGAGCTCGATGCGGGAGATGTCGCCGAGCACCCCGCCGTAGTCCTTGATGGGCGCCTTGGGCGGCATGGCGGTCGGGAACGCCTTCTTCAAGTCCGCGAGCGCGGAGCGGATGCCTTTCAGCGCTTCGGCATTCTTCTTTTCAAGCTCCGGCGCGACGCTCTCGATCATGCCTTCCGCCTGCAGGATGAAGCCGCGCGCGTCCTGGTACTCGACCGCCTTGCCGATGCGGCCCTTCACGATCGCTTCTTCGTACTCGTCGGCTGAAACCTTCAGAGTCTCGAGCGCGGCGGCCATCTGGAAGGATGGAAAATCCTGTTGCTTCGACTTCACGCCGGCATCGGCGGCGTCAAGCGCGTCGCGCACGACCTGCAATGCTTTCGCATATTCGTCGCCGCCCTTCTTATTCTTCACGAGATTGATGAGCACCTTGAGCGCGGCGGCGAAGGGCGGCGCACCGTAAGTCTTCAGGTGGTCGCGGACGTCGTCATAAAGCTCTTCTTCCGGATGGGCGAAGTGCGGAAACGCCGCATTCCATTGCTTCTCGGCAATGAGCTGGTCGCCGATCAGGAGATGGCCGCGGATCAGCGCGATCTTCAACGCGAAGTCCAGATCAGGCGGCAGGCCGCGCGCCCCTCCCTCGCCGCCTTCGCCGCCCTCACCCGCTTCTCCACCGTGCTGACCGGCATGTTGCGCGACGACGATCGCCGCCCCGGAGGTCTGCATCGAGGTTACGGGCGCACGAAAACCGGGCGCGTCGCCCGTTTCCGCCTGGCCCGCCTGAATGCTGCTCGCACCGGCGACGACGAACGCGCCGACGCCGATCCAGATTTTCGTGCGTTTCATGCCGACACCTGCGAATATTCAAACGCACGATACGCCCTTGTTTGTTCCGGCGTCCAGAATTCGGCGCCTGATTTGAATTCTTCCAATCTGTTTTGGGCAGCGAAGCTTCCCTGCAAATACCGGATCGTTTGATGCCGGCAAGTCCGCTATCGTGCCACGCATGCAGATCGTGATCGCGAACGTCCTGTCCGCCGACGAGATCAAGCTCGTCCGCGAGCAGCTTTCCGCCGCGGCCTTCGTCGACGGGCGCGCCACAGCCGGCTGGGCGGCGAAGCTCGTGAAAGAGAACCTGCAGGCGCGCGGCGACGACCGCTCGCTCGAGACCGTGCGCAAGCTGATCGCGGACCGCATCCTCGGGAACGAGCTATTCCGGCTGGCGGCGCGGCCCAAGGCGCTGACGCCGCTTCTCCTGTCGCGCTACGAGCCCGGCATGCGCTACGGCAGCCACGTGGACGACGCGCTGATGCACGGAATGCGCACCGACGTCTCCTTCACGCTCTTTCTCAGCGATCCCGTAGATTATGAGGGCGGCGAACTGGTGATCGAGAGCGCGGCTGGCGAAGACAGCTTCAAGCTCGATGCCGGCTCGCTCGTCGCCTATCCTTCCGCCGCCCTGCATCACGTAGCGGAAGTGACACGCGGCGCGCGGCTCGCGGCGGTGGGCTGGGCGCGGAGCTACGTACGCGATTCCGCGAAGCGCGAGCTATTGTTCGATCTCGACACAGCGCGGCGAAAGCTGTTCGAGCGCGAAGGCAAAACGCCGGAGTTCGATCTCCTATCGAAATCGATCACCAATCTCCTCCGCATGTGGGCGGAGGACTGAACCCCGAGGCTTTCGCGATGACCACCGCAACGGACGACGCCGCACGATGTATCCCGATCCTACCCTCGCTCAATATCGAGGAGTCACGCAAGTTCTATGTCGAACAGCTCGGATTCGACTCGGTCGTCTATGAAGAGCACAATTATCTGATCGCCCGCCGCGGCGAGATGGAGATTCATTTCTGGCTCACCGAAGACAAGGCGCTTCCGCCGGTGAGTTCCTGCTATATCCGCGGCGGGCAGGTCGTTACGCTGTTCGAGGACTATCAGACGCGCGGCGTGCCGAAGCTCTCCGAGTTCAGCGTGCGACCGTGGAACATGAAGGAATTCTACGTTATCGATCCGCACGGCAACCTGCTGCGGTTCGGGTGCGCGCCGGAGGAAATCTAACGTCCGCTACGATTGCTTCGAATTGCCCGTCATGCGCGGGCTTGTCTCGCGCATCCACGCCCTTCTCTTTGGCAAAGGCGTGGATGGCCGTGCCACAAGCACGGCCATGACGCTGAGCGTGGCTCGACGTGATCGAAATGTACTCGTACTCTAGCTTTCAATAACGATCTTTGGTGCCGTGCGGCCGCCCTGCTTTTGCGCGAGCCCCGCGCGGACACGTCCGGCGATCTCGCGATAGATTTTCGCGTGCGGGCTGTCGGGCTTCGTCGCGACGATCGGCAGGCCGGCGTCGGAGGTCTCGCGGATTTCCAGCTCCAGCGGCACTTCGCCGAGGAACGGCACGCCGAGGCGCTCGGCTTCGTTCTTTGCGCCGCCGTGGCCGAAGATGTCGGAGCGCTCTCCGCAGTGCGGGCAGAGGAAGTAGCTCATGTTCTCGACGACGCCGAGCACGGGCACGTCGACCTTGCGGAACATGGCGATGCCACGGCGCGCGTCGATCAACGCGAGGTCCTGCGGCGTCGAGACGATGACGGCGCCGGCAAGCGGCACCTGCTGCGCGAGCGTGAGCTGTGCATCGCCGGTGCCGGGCGGCATGTCGACGACGAGCACATCGAGATTGCCCCATTCGACCTCGCGCAGCATCTGCGTGATCGCCGACATCACCATCGGCCCACGCCAGATCATCGGCGTCTCTTCCTCGATGAGGAATCCGATCGACATCGCCTGCATGCCGTAGGCTTCCATCGGCTTGAGCATGCGGCCGCCGATCGTCTCCGGCCGGCCCTTGATGGCGAGGAGGCGGGGCATCGAGGGACCGTAGATGTCCGCGTCGAGCACGCCGACCTTGAGGCCGAGATCGCGCAGGCCGAGCGCGAGGTTCACAGCGGTCGTGGACTTGCCGACGCCGCCCTTCCCCGACGCGACGGCGATCACGGCGTCGATCCCGGGCACGCCCTGGGCGCCGCGCCTGCCGCCCGCTGCCTGCGGCGGCGGTGGCGCGGTGCGCGCCGGTCCCTGCGCACCGGTACGTTCCGCCGTCAGCGCGATCAATGCGGAGGAAATTCCGGGGATCGTACGCACCGCGTTTTCCGCGGCCTTGCGCACAGGCTCCCATGCCTTCACGGCGCTTGCATCAACCGTGATCGACATGAACACCTTGCCGTTCGTCACCGCGATTTCCGAGAGCTTGCCGGAGCTGACAAGATCGACGCCGTCGGGGCCCTGGATTTTCCGCAGTTGCTCACGAACCTGATCGGCAGTTACGGGCATCATGCCTCCTGACCGGATTAGACGTAATACGCCGCTCCGGGGCGTCAACCACTCATTTTGCAGGGAAGATCTGCACTCAAGCCTTCGCGCTCGGCCGGGCAGAAACCTCGGCGTGCCAGCGCCTGATGTGCTGCATGTCGGCCGGCACCTCGATCTTCGGCGCGCGCATGAAATCGACCGTCACCATCGCCGTGATATCGGCGACCGTGAAGCGGTCGAGCGCCACAAAGGGGCGCGTCGCGAGCTCGCGGTCGAGGATCGCAAGGAAGGCGAGCGCCTTCGCTTTGTTTGCCTCTCCCCATTCGGCGATCTGCGGCTTCTCACTCTCGGCCATGCCGGGGCTGAGGTGGCGGAACGCGGAGGACACGGCGCCGTAGAAATTCATCTCGACCCGACGATTCCACATCTCGATCAATGCGATCTCGCGCGCGTCGCGGCCCAGGAGGTTCGGCTCCGGTTGCAGCGCCTCGAAGTAGCGGCAGATCGCCATGGTCTCGGCGATGGGAGTGCCGTCGTCGAGAACCATCACCGGCACGCGCTGCATCGGGTTGAGCGCAGTGAACGCGTCGCTGAATTGCTCGAGATTGGCGAAGTCGACCTGGCGCATCGGCACCTCGATGCCTTTCTCCGCCAGGAAAATCCGGACGCGGCGTGGGCTCGGCGCGCGTCCGCCGTCATACAGCAGCATGGTTGTCCTTCCCTACATGAATCCGACCATGCTTGCCGGCGAACGGCAAGCAGGGCGGTAAAACCGGCTCTGAATTGCCCGTGCAACCTTTTGTTTACCAAATGAATCAGTCCGCCATTAACCAATCTCTGGCGATCGTCCCCTTGGGTATCACACGAGCGACAAACCATGCCGGGACAGGATGCGCGGGGCCATCAGGACGCGGCGGAAGCCGCGCGCGCCGCGCATGAGCGGCGGCTCAAGCTCAGCCGCAGCATGCGCGAAGTCCGCACCGCCCTCACCTCACGCGATGGCATCAAACCTGCGCTCGATTACGAACTCCTGCGCGTTTATGCCGAACACCGCATCACCGCCTCGATCGCACTGTTCCTGCTGATCGCGCTGGTTGGCCTGTCCTCAAGCCTGTGGACGGGCGTCTATTCGGCGATGCTATGGACCACGGTTGCCCTCGCGATCCATCTCCTCAGCGTCATGGCCTGCCGGCGCTTCCTCGCAGCCACGCCCGGGCCGGCGATGCAACGGCACTACCGCCTCCTGTTCATCACGCTCGATCTTACGTTCGGCGTCTCGTGGGTACTGAACATCAATGGCCTGGTCGATCCGAGCATTCACGGCGCCGGCGACTTCTCGCTGTTCGCGATGCTGCTCGTCGTCGCCGTGTTCGCGATGCTCGCGGCGAGCGTGCCGGCGGCCGTCTATGCGGCCACGATGCCCGTTGCCGCGGTGGTGGCGTTTCACTATCTCCTGCGCGGGCAGCCGCAGGACCTTGTGCTCGCGAGCCTCACCATTGGCGCGGAAGCCTATTTCGTGATGGTGGCGCACCGACTCTACCTGTCCGCCGTGTCGGCGCTCGAAGCGCGCGCACAGCTCGACTCGATGGTGGGCGAGCTCGAGGAGGCAAAAGCGAAATCGGACGAAGCGGCGCGGCGCGCGGAAGCCGCCAATCTCGCAAAGTCGCGCTTCCTTGCGCAGATGAGCCACGAGCTGCGCACCCCGCTTAATGCGATCCTCGGATTCTCCGAGGTGATGAAGAGCGAGATTCTCGGCTCGCATGCAGTGCAAACGTATAAAGAGTACGCGGCGGATATCCACGAGTCGGGAGAGCACCTGCTCAATCTCATCAACGAAGTGCTCGACCTCTCCCGCATCGAGGCGGGCCGCTACGAGTTGAACGAAGAGCCGGTCAGCCTCGCGCGCGTCGCCGAAGACTGCCATCATCTGCTGAAGCTGCGCGCGTCGAACCGGGGCATCCACGTTCACGAGCTGTACGAGCCGAAGCTGCCCAAGATCTGGGCGGATGAACGCGCGGTCCGGCAGATCGGACTCAATCTTCTTTCCAACGCCATCAAGTTCACGGCGCAGGGCGGCGAGGTCTGGGTCAAGGTGGGCTGGACGGCTTCCGGCGGGCAATATCTGAGCGTGCGCGACACCGGAGCGGGCATTCCTGAGGAAGAAATCCCGGTCGTGATGTCCTCGTTCGGCCAGGGCACCAATGCCATCAAGACGGCGGAACAAGGCGCCGGGCTCGGGCTTCCCATCGTCAAGGGACTGGTCGAGCTGCACGGCGGCACCTTCACGCTGCGGTCAAAGTTGCGCGAGGGCACGGAGGCCATCGTCACCTTCCCCGCCACGCGCGTGATGGCCGCCCTGCCGCCGGCCGAGGCCGGGCCGCTGCAGCCGTCCCTGTCGGACGTCGCCGCGCCCGCCGATCCGGCAAAAGCCCCCGAGCGAAAGCCGCAACCATGAAACTTTGCCCGTGCTCGAGCCGGCGATATTTTCCTGGGGTCGCCGAATGAGTCGGTCGCCATTCCGCGCCATGCGGAGCCGAGGATCCGGTCATGCCGCCGCTCGTCTATGAGACCGTCGCTTGGCTGCGACATTATCTGTGCGTGCCGATCGCGATGCTGCCGGGCGAGAGCGAACTTACGCCCGTGCAACGAAACGCCTATGCGGCGCCGATCGCAGGTGCGGTGGTCGGCGCGTCGGGCGGACTCGTTCTGCTCGTGGCCGCGCTCCTTCATGCACCGGCATTCCTCGCAGCCGCGCTCGCGGTGCTCACCCTCGTGCTCGTGACGTGCGGCCGCGGCGAGCAGGCGCTTGCCGCGTCGGCGGAGAAGCTCGGCCGCGGCGCGGCGCCCGAGGAAGTGCCGGTCGGGTCGCGGCTTCTGAGCTACGGTCTCGTCGCCATCGTACTCTCCGTGCTCGTGCGGGTCGGCGCGCTCGACGGGCTTGCTTCCCTCGGGGCATGGCCGGCAGCACTTGCGCTCGTCGGCGCCGCTGCCGCGGCACGGGCGGCGACCATCGCCTTCCATATCATTCGTCCCGCCGCCACGCCGGATACGGAAGGTGCCGCGCCGCCCGTCGACACGATCTCGCTGCAATGGGTCGCCATTGTCGGCATTGCGATCGGCATCGTGACGGTGTTTCCGTTCTTCGGCATCGGCGCCGCGATCGCGGGATTGGTCGGTGCGATCGCAGCTGCTGCGATCATGGCGACGTTCGTTTCGCGCGCCGGTGAAAGCGACACCGCCTCCGCCGCGTCGGATCTGGTCGCCGAGACCACCTTCCTCATCGCCGTACTGGCATTTGCAACACGCGTATAAAGAAGAAAGACCGTGAGTTCCGATCGCCTGCTTTGGGTCGTCATTGCCGCACTTGGATTCACCGTTGTTGCGCTGGCGCTTCGGCACCAGGAGGGCACGATCGCCGGCCTCGAACTCGAACAGTTCTCGCGGCTGGCGTACTTGCTCGCGCTGCTCGTGCTCGTGACCGGATTCGGATATTTCTTCTATCGCAGCCGCATCGGCGAGATCGTCCGCGCGGCACTGTTCTGGATCGCGATCGGGCTCGTACTCGCGCTCGTCTACAGCTACCGCTTCGAATTGGAGGCCGTCTCCGAACGCGTGCTTTCCGAGCTTCTGGTCAGCCGGCCCATCACGCTTTCCAGCGGACCGGGCGCCACGGTGCAGGTGGCACGGACGCGCGACGGCGATTTCACCGTGCAGGCGGACTTGAACGGCGCGAGTGTGAGCATGCTCGTCGACACGGGCGCGTCGAGCGTGGTGCTAACGCAGGAAGCGGCAAAGGCGGCGAACCTGCCGCTCGACCTTCTGAAATACGACGTGCCAATCGAGACCGCGAGCGGGCGCACGCGCGCCGCCGCGGTCGTGCTGGACCGGATCGCCGTCGGCAGCATCGTCGAGCGGCGGGTACCGGCGCTCGTGTCGGCGCCGGGCGAACTGAGGACGAGCCTGCTCGGCATGACTTTCCTGAACCGGCTCGCCTCGTTCGAGGTGAGCGGCGGCCGGCTCACGATGCGCGCAAAATAATTCAGAAAATCAGGCTCGCGGCGAAACGGGTCGCGATCGCGAGCAGGAACAGGCCGAAGGCGACTTCCAGCTTCCGCTTCGAAAGCCGGTGCGCGAGGCGTGCGCCGTAAGGGGCGGCGAACACGGCCGACGGCGCGATCAGGAGCGCGCCGAGCACGGATACGAAGCCGATCGAGAACGGCGGCAATGCCGACTGGTACGCCCAGCCCGCGCTCATGTAGCCGATCGTCGCCGGCACGCCGATGATGAGCCCAAGACCGGTCGATGTCGCCACCGCGACGTGAAACGGCGTGCCATAGAGCGTAAGAAACAACGTCGCGAACGAGCCGCCGGCAACGCCCACGAGCGTCGCGAGACAGCCGAACGAAAACCCGGCGGCCGCCATGCCCAACGTGCCCGGGAGATTGTCGCCCGCGCGCCAGTCGTCTCGGCCGAACAGAAAGCGCATGGACATGAAAACGGCGAAGAAGATGAACGTGGTCTCGAACACGGCGCTCGGCGCGATGTGAGCAATGTAGCTGCCGACGGCGACGCCGGCCGCCGCCGGGATCGCCCAGACACGCAGCGCGCTGTTGAGGATCGCGCCCTTGGCGCGGTGGGCGTAATAGGCGCGCACCATGGTCGGCACGGTCACGGCGAGCGCCGTGCCGATGCACAATTGCATGCGGAATTCTTCCGGCACCGCGAGCAGGCCGAACACTTCGTACAGGACGGGAATGATGACGGTGGTGCCGCCGATGCCGAACAGGCCGGCGAGCAGCCCCGAGATGAGGCCGGCGATCAGGATGGCACCGACGAGCAACGCCAACTCGCCGGCAGGCAAGCCAAAGACCATGCCCCGCCCCGCTTGAGAAAATTCAGGCTGCCTGCGTTTGCGCCGGTTCGCAGCGGCTGTCCAGCACCTGCGCCAGCGCTTCGCGCAACACAGCTATGCCGGCGCCGGGCTTGGCCGCCTCGGTCGCGAGATGCCGGCGGAATCCGCGGGCGCCGGGCACGCCGCGGAAGAGACCGAGCAGGTGGCGTGTGATGTCATGCAGCCGGGCGCCCTTCCCCATTTCGCGTTCGATATAGGGAATCAGCGATTCGACGGCGGCGTGGGCGCTCTCGAACGGTGCGGGCTCGCCGAAGAAGCGTGGGTCGACATCGAGGAGGAGCGACGGCGTGTCGTAAGCGGCGCGGCCGAGCATCACGCCGTCGACATGCCCGAGGTGCGCTTCGGCTTCATCGAGGGTGCGGATGCCGCCGTTGATGACGATCGGGACATTCGGCAGCCGCTGCTTGAGGCGGTAGACGCGGGCATGGTCCAGCGGCGGCACATCGCGGTTCTCGCGCGGCGAAAGGCCCTGCAGCCATGCCTTGCGGGCATGCACGATGATCGCGTCGGCGCCGGCCGCGACCACACCGTCGACGAAACGGTCGAGGGACTCCTCCGTGTCCTGGTCGTCGATGCCGAGGCGGCACTTGACCGTAACCGGCACTGCGACCGCCGCCTTCATCGCGGCAACGCCGTGTGCAACCCGTGCAGGCTCGGCCATCAGGCAGGCGCCGAAGCGGCCGTCCTGCACGCGGTCGGATGGACAGCCAACATTGAGATTGATCTCATCATAACCAAAATCGGCGCCGATCCTGGCCGCCGCCGCAAGCTCGCGGGGCTCGGAGCCGCCAAGCTGTAGCGCCACCGGATGTTCCGTGGGATCGTAGCCGAGCAGCCGTTCGCGGTTCCCATAGATCACGGCGCCGGTCGTCAGCATCTCCGTATAAAGGAGCGCATGGCGCGACATGAGGCGATGGAAGAATCGACAATGCCGATCTGTCCAATCCATCATTGGGGCTGTAGAGAATTTACGACTCAAGTCTTTCATATTGCTCGCTTAATTTGCCCCCAACCCGTCCACTAAGTTATTGGACGGACTGAGAAATCAGGTTTGTCCAAGCTTTCTTATCCTTGCCGCTCAATGACCGAACTTGCCGAAAATGACCGCTCTTAGATCGTATCAGAGGTCTGAGTGCACACGAAGCGGCGAAGATGAAGGCATGGATTACCCTTTAATGAGGCCGCAGCAGTGATGCTGCGGAAGACCCGTTCGGCAGCAGCACGTTATGGTCGTAGAACGGCGTGCTTCAATTAGGCCGCAGCAGTGATGCTGCGGAAGACGCTTGGCGAGCATTACCGACGCAAGGGCGCCTGATGGCGCTTCAATTAGGCCGCAGCAGTGATGCTGCGGAAGACTCGAAACCGGCACGCAGTCCTTCGGCGCGTGGAGCGCTTCAATTAGGCCGCAGCAGTGATGCTGCGGAAGACGGCAATGATTGACGAAGCGGCGGTGATCGATCGGCTGCTTCAATTAGGCCGCAGCAGTGATGCTGCGGAAGACCATCGCCGCCATCGAGAAGCTGAAGGGCGGCGGCAAGGCTTCAATTAGGCCGCAGCAGTGATGCTGCGGAAGACGCTTGGATTGGCCAGACGCATCGACTCCTCCTATTCGCTTCAATTAGGCCGCAGCAGTGATGCTGCGGAAGACCTGGTGGACCGGGGGTTGCCCCCAGTTCCGACGTCTTGCCAGCTTCAATTAGGCCGCAGCAGTGATGCTGCGGAAGACCGGCTGATCGAGGAGCGCTATGGTGAAATCGTCCGCGCTTCAATTAGGCCGCAGCAGTGATGCTGCGGAAGACCCGAACGGCCTCGTTCTTCTTGGCGTTGGCCGCCTGCTTCAATTAGGCCGCAGCAGTGATGCTGCGGAAGACTCACCTCGATTTGCAGAATTGGTCCAACCGGGATGATTTGCTTCAATTAGGCCGCAGCAGTGATGCTGCGGAAGACCAACGCGTGGACGGAGGACGTGTGGGACTGGGCGCGGCTTCAATTAGGCCGCAGCAGTGATGCTGCGGAAGACGAAGTGGCCGTGGACTATGACGCCGGCGAGCTGCTGCTTCAATTAGGCCGCAGCAGTGATGCTGCGGAAGACTTCAGCGGCATGATGGCTTCCGGGCCTTCCTCCGCGAGCTTCAATTAGGCCGCAGCAGTGATGCTGCGGAAGACTACGCCGACTGGGTTGCGCGCGGAAAGCCCGGCGGGGCCGCTTCAATTAGGCCGCAGCAGTGATGCTGCGGAAGACGACCCGCGCGTCGTCGGAGACCCACGCGTTGCCTTCTTGAGGCTTCAATTAGGCCGCAGCAGTGATGCTGCGGAAGACGCTTGCGCGCGGTTCCCTTGGAACTCGCGCGCCTGTGGCTTCAATTAGGCCGCAGCAGTGATGCTGCGGAAGACATCCAGTGAGAGGGAACGCGCACGCCGTGCCAATGATGCTTCAATTAGGCCGCAGCAGTGATGCTGCGGAAGACCCCTTTTCGACGCCGAGGAAATCCAGCATGTCCGCGCTGCTTCAATTAGGCCGCAGCAGTGATGCTGCGGAAGACTTATCGAGGGCGCTTTCTTTCCTGAATGGAGCACGGAGCTTCAATTAGGCCGCAGCAGTGATGCTGCGGAAGACGTGGGGTTAGGTGGTCGGTCCTACGCCCGTGCCGCCATAGCTTCAATTAGGCCGCAGCAGTGATGCTGCGGAAGACTCCCACCTCCATCCAGTTGCGGGCGGGCTCGTGCAGGCTTCAATTAGGCCGCAGCAGTGATGCTGCGGAAGACCATACGCGAAGGCGAACACTACACACGCATTGACGACGCGCTTCAATTAGGCCGCAGCAGTGATGCTGCGGAAGACGAAACGCTAGGCCGCGATCGCTTGCGTCATGGACGCATGGCTTCAATTAGGCCGCAGCAGTGATGCTGCGGAAGACAACTCGACGAGAAGTTCGAGGACGGCGAGTTGACCGCGCTTCAATTAGGCCGCAGCAGTGATGCTGCGGAAGACCCGCCTCGCCGTTCGCGTAGGAATCGACGATGCCCTGGCTTCAATTAGGCCGCAGCAGTGATGCTGCGGAAGACTATCGGTAACCGGTACGATCGCGATCAGATCTCCAAGGCTTCAATTAGGCCGCAGCAGTGATGCTGCGGAAGACGTCGAGATCGGCGCGGCGCTCGAGCTCGTCGACCCGCTTCAATTAGGCCGCAGCAGTGATGCTGCGGAAGACCGCATGTCGGCAGCGATCTTTGCGATTGACGCGGGGGCTTCAATTAGGCCGCAGCAGTGATGCTGCGGAAGACGACGCCGCACAAGAGACGCCGCCGCGAGCCGTCGCCGGCTTCAATTAGGCCGCAGCAGTGATGCTGCGGAAGACTCTTGCCGTCCTTCACCCAGGGATTGTGGTCGCTGGCTTCAATTAGGCCGCAGCAGTGATGCTGCGGAAGACGGTCATGTCCGGCATCGAGCCGCACGTGTCCATCCGGCTGGCTTCAATTAGGCCGCAGCAGTGATGCTGCGGAAGACTCGACCGCGCCTACGCCGATGGAAAGCAGGCCGGCATGGCTTCAATTAGGCCGCAGCAGTGATGCTGCGGAAGACGAAATCGACGGCAGCGTGGACGTGGCAGCCCTCGGAGGCTTCAATTAGGCCGCAGCAGTGATGCTGCGGAAGACGGGAACGTGCCCTTGTACTCGCGGAAGAACAGGCTCTGGCTTCAATTAGGCCGCAGCAGTGATGCTGCGGAAGACAGCGCCGAGGCTGTAGAGACCGATACGGATAAGCTGCTGCTTCAATTAGGCCGCAGCAGTGATGCTGCGGAAGACCAGGAACGAGGGCCGTATAGCGGAATGCGAGCCGATCGCTTCAATTAGGCCGCAGCAGTGATGCTGCGGAAGACGAAGCGGATCGAGATCAAGAAGAGCCTCGGCGGGTGCTTGCTTCAATTAGGCCGCAGCAGTGATGCTGCGGAAGACTAGTCCCCCAGAAAGGACCGCGCGGTTCCTATGCCGCTGCTTCAATTAGGCCGCAGCAGTGATGCTGCGGAAGACGATTTCCGCCGAGGCGGAAAGGGAATTTGAATGCGTGCTTCAATTAGGCCGCAGCAGTGATGCTGCGGAAGACCTACAAGAAGATTGCGGAGGCGCTGTGATGGCTTGGTTGCTTCAATTAGGCCGCAGCAGTGATGCTGCGGAAGACTCACCTGCTCCACGACAGGACGTTGCTGTATTTCCTGCTTCAATTAGGCCGCAGCAGTGATGCTGCGGAAGACTCGAGATCGACGACGGCGAAATCCGCGCCGACATATCGCTTCAATTAGGCCGCAGCAGTGATGCTGCGGAAGACTCGGCCTCGAATGAGACAAAATATCCGTCGCGGAACGAGCTTCAATTAGGCCGCAGCAGTGATGCTGCGGAAGACCAGCCTCAAGCGCTCCGGCGTGTCCACATAGGTCGTGCCGCTTCAATTAGGCCGCAGCAGTGATGCTGCGGAAGACGTCAGCAATGGCATGGGCAAGGCTCGGCGGCGTGCCGCTTCAATTAGGCCGCAGCAGTGATGCTGCGGAAGACGCAAGCAACCCAACACGCGGATTAATGATCTGCACATGCTTCAATTAGGCCGCAGCAGTGATGCTGCGGAAGACGGTTTCACCGTAACCCGTTCCCGATGCACGCGTTGTGACGTCGAACGCGAGCGCCGGCAAGAACGCGCTGGCCGCTCCGGTGAGGACGTCTCGTTTCCGATTCACGATGTCAAACAACCTATTGCACTTCAACGGCTTTTCTACTTGCGAGGGCTGGGCCTTTCCCGCCGACAACCGCAGGGCTCGCCTATTGCCCGGCAGCGCCTGCGAGACCGCGGCAGACAACACTCTAAGATTGTGCGGGCAACTCTGCAATCCGGATCGGTAACAAGGTGCGGCGATTCCGCGTCGATCGTCTCAAATCACCGTCGCCGTCCGCTGCACCGACTCGAACGTCTTGCCGAGGCTCTCGACACGCGGATCGACCTTGTCCGCGGGGCCAAGGTCGAGAATAAGCACATGGTCGTCGCGACCGTGAATCGCTTCCTCGAGCCGACGCGCAAGCTCGGCGCGGCGGCGCGCCGTGAGCCGGCACTGGAACACGGACAGCTGCAGCCAGCGGCCATAGCCCTTCATCAGCCTGAACACGCGCCGCCAGCGCCGGTCGTCGGAGATGTCGTAGGTGACGATATAGAGCCGCTCCTCGATCATCGCCCTTCCCTCACCGCACGAGATAATGCGGATATTCGGCGATCTCGCCGTCGAGGTGGCGCGCGAGCAGCCGCGCCTGCACCTCGAGCAGGCGGCGCATGGAGACGCGATAGCCGAACACGGGATGCGTCACCTCCTGGTCGAGCCGCCGCTCATAGGCGGCGATGAAGGCGCGCTTCGTGTGCGGCTTCATATTCACCGCGGGGCCGGCCGCGACGAAGCCATCGGCCTTCACCTCGCCGTTGTTCACGGCCTGGATCACCGTGGAGTCGGCGAGGATCGGGCGGAACGGCTCCATCATGTCGAGGGCGAGCGCGGGCCGGCCGAAGCGCGGCTTGTGGTAGAAGCCGAGATAGGGGTCGAAGCCGACCGCCGAGAGCGTCGTAAGCCAGGTGCGCGTCAGCAGCGCATAGGCGAAGGAGAGCATGGCGTTCACCGGATCGGCGGGCGGCCGGCGCGAACGCTTCTCGAAGGAGAAGGCAGGAAAGTCGCGCGCCGCCTCGCCGAACATCGTAGCGAACAGGCGGAAATAGCGCGCCGCCGCATCGCCCTCGATGCCGAGGAGCTCCGCTTCCGTTTCCGCATAGGGCGCGCGATCGGCAAGGCGCGCGAGCATGTCGAGCGAGAGGTCGCGCTCGGCCTCGTCGCCCGCCTTGAAATTGCGCCGGAGAAAAACACGCGAATTGCGGATCTTCGCGGCCACCAGAGTGCGGGCGAAGGCAAGCGTGCGACGCTCGTCGAAGGCCGCGCGATACTGCGCGATGCGGACCGCCACGTTGCGGTGGCCGGTCGAGACCGTGTGGCCCAGCACCCAGCCGCCGGTGGAGGCATAGGTCACGGGTATTTCCTCGCGCAGGAGCGCGCCGACGGTCGGCGTCGTCAGGCCGACGGGCCCGTGCAACACCAGCTCGGAGACGTCGCCGATCGGAATTTGCGTCTTGCCCGCCTCGGTCTCGACCACGAGCGTCTCGCCAGACTTGCTCACGCGTGCGCCGGGCTCCTGCACATAGAGCGGGAGTGCCGTGTCGCCCGACGGGTTGAGCGGCCGCGGCGGGAGACCGCGACGGAAGAAGGTCACCTCATCGGGCAGGCAGATGCCGGCGAGCGAGCACTTCGCGCATTTCGGGCTGTCCACGAGCGGCGGCGGCAGGCGGCCCGCGGCGGCGGCAAGGCGCAGGTCGGAGATCGCCTCGCGCGTGCGGGCGCGCAGCGCCTCGTCGAGCGCGATGCGGACGCGCTCGCGCGAGCCCGCGTACCAGATCGCGCCCTCCTCCACCTTGTAGCCCGCGTCCTCCAGGATCAGCGCCTGGGCGCAGACCTGCACGCGCTCGGGCTCATAGGCGCCTTCGGCGACGTGCGGCCGCTTGCCCTTCTTGGTGTCGACGGGCGTGACCGCGCCATCCTCGCCTTCGATCAGGTCCATCTTGGCGATGATGCCGAGTGCCTCGGAGGCGAGCGTCACCGAGCGAGCGGTGAAGTCCGGCTTGTCCTCGGTCTCGGCGGGCGCAGGCAGCTTGCCGCCGCCGGCATCGACACGCACATGGGCGCGGCGGCCTTCTTCCGTGTCGCCGGAGTCGGCCCATTCGCCGTCCACCCACTCAAGGAAGGCGAGCCGCGGGCAATAGACATATTCGTTGACCATGCGCGCCGGCACGAGCGGCGTTTCGGCGGTGGCCGGCGGCGCGGGCAGCTCCAGGGCAAGCTGGCCGGAGACGGGAGACGCAATACCGGGCGCAGGGGACGACATACGCCACAACCCCCAATCGCAGCCGCATCTGCTGAAGTCAAAGCGGGAAACGCGGGAGGCGTCCAGCGGAAATTATATGGACGCTGCCCCGCCGAACCGATGGAGCTCCGCCCCGAAATTCAGGCTTGGTCCCACCATGGGACCATGTTATGATGATCTGTGAGGATCATTGCGCTCAGCACGCTCAAGGCCTTTCTGAAGCGCAGCCAAGCCTATGCCGACGCTCATGATCCGGTCATGGCCTGGTACAGGCAGGTGAAGGCGGCCGACTGGGCGACGCCGGCAGAGGTCAAGCGCGACGTCGGCTCGGCGAGCATCCTCAAGGACGGTCGCGCGGTGTTCAACATCGCCGGCAACAAGTACCGGATCGTGGTGTGGATCAATTACCCGTATCGGGTGGTCTATATCCGGTTCATCGGCACACACCGGCAATACAACCGCATCGACGCGCAGACGATATGAGAGTGAGATTGCAGATGCTGCATCGATCTACGGAGTCGGCTGTCGTTGCCTGCGGCCTCATTGAAGCCGCAGCGACTAGACAAGTTGCAGGTGGTCACAGCGGCCGTCTTCCGCAGCATCACTGCTGCGGCCTAATTGAAGCCCGACGCCGAAGTCGCCCATTAACGCCATGTGCGGCGCTTTTCGCAGCATCACCAGGAGTAGGTGAATTATGAACATCACCCCCATCAAATCCCGACGCGACTACAAGCGCGCCCTTGAGGAAATCGAGGGCCTGATGACCGCAAAGCGCAACACGCCGGAAGGCGAGCGCCTCGACGTGCTCGTCACGCTCGTGGAGGCGTGGGAAGCGAAGCATTACCCGCTCGGTCTCCCCGACGCAGTCGAGGCGATCAAGTACCACATGGACCAGAAGGGCCTTGCCCCGCGCGACCTCGTCCCTTTCATCGGCAGCCGCAACCGGGTCTATGAGGTGCTCTCGCGCAAGCGGCCGCTGACGCTCGCCATGGTGCGGCGTCTGCACGAGGGCCTCGGCATCCCGGCCGAGTCGCTGATCAAGGAAGGGCGTGACCGAGCGGCGTGAGGAAGAGGACGGCGAAGATTGCCGCCCCCCTTCTCGACAATGAGGCCGCAGCAGTGATGCTGCGGATAACTTTATTGCTGCGACGCAGCAGACGTTACAGACTAAGCTTCAATGAGGCTGCGGCAAGTCATGCTGAGATCATCACCGCAAAGACATTCATTATCACAGCCCATCATCACAGCCCATCTACCTCCTCAACCTTCTTAGTTTTTAATGTTTGCTGCGTGCAAAAAACTTTATTTGGTTGACAAAGCCCACAAACTTGGCCCATATATGCGTCGGGCAGGCCGTGTCCGCGGCCTGCCCGACAAGACCCAAAGTGTCGTCGACTTGGGTCAGGCTCCTCTCGGGAGCACAGGCTCATGTAACCAGTGTGCTTACCTCCTCAAGAGTCGACGACCTCCACTCATGCACCTTGGAGGTCTTCCACGATGAGATCAAAAACGATTCCTGAACCACTGCGTCGTCGCAGTCCGACGCTAACGTTCGACGATGCGGTGAAAGTATGGAAACGTCATTTTCTCGGCGAGACACAGCACCACATCGCCCAAGTGTTCGGCGTCAATCAGGGCCGCATTAGCGAAATCCTGAAGGAGCGGAAGCATGTCGGCAGCCACGCCGCGGCGCTTGGAGCCGATGCTTCAACGTGACGTCGAAGACAGTATCCGCTTCACGGGAAGCGGCGGCGCGGCTTTGTCTGCGCCGCTTCCTTTCCATTCTCCAAAGGCGGTTTGTCCAGACTCCGCTTTTGAAGAATGCAATTTTTACGCGCATGGAATACGCTGCTACGATAGACATAAAGAGGGCGGGAGGGCTCGATGGACATCAAAACACTCAACCGCATGGTGAGCGAGGATGCCGCACTGCGGCGCAGGCAGACGCTCCAGCCCGCAGGCGGCAAGGGCGACAAAATCTTCCCTCCGACCTATCCCGGCGAAGGGCGCAACGCCCAACCCCGCCATGTCTATGAACGCCGCCGGCTCAACAGCGAGGAGCGCTGGTGCGTCCTCGTGGACAGCGTGCAGTCCCAAGCCAACCGGCTGGAGGAGTGCCTGCTCGAAGCGGTCGATGACGGTGTTCCGATCCCGCACGTGGTCGTGGACTTCAGCGAGGCCAAGCTCGACGGCATCGCCAGGATCACCTCCCTCGACGCTCCGCACCGCGTCTATGACGCCATCCTGCGCGACAGTCTGCTGGGCAAGAAGCCGTTCATGGAAAGCGATGACGGCCAGCGCCTCGCCAAGGCCAGGGCGGAGGACGCCTCAGCGCTCCTGGAAATCTCTCCTACCGCGCTTCTGTTCGGCGCCTGGCACTCGACCGGCGAAGGCGGCGGGCTCGGCGCCAAGTTCGCGCGTTGCCTTATCTCCGAGATCGTCGGTATCGATGTGCCGGTCGAAGACGTGGTCGTGAACCGGCGAACAGGCGAGATCGAGATACAGACGTCCGGACGCCGCACCGGCAGCCGGATCGATCCCTTGGGGGTGTTGAGGAAGGTCGACGTCTTCAAGGGCGAAAGCGGCTGGAACACGACCGAAGCCGCGGCCGGCAAAAAGGCGAAGAAAGTCAGGCCGTCCGAAATCAATCACGGCAATATCGCTCCGTCCGTCCAACCGCTCGGCGTTACCTGCGACTATGTCGAGCACAACTTCGTCCTGAGCTTCGCCGCGCTGCGCCGGCTGCGCTTCGGCGGCGGCGAAAGGGATGCGGCAGGCCGAAGCCTGCTCGCCGCCCTCGGGCTCGTAGCGCTCACCGAGCAGGACGCGCGCGGCTATGCGCTTCGCTCGCGCTGCGATCTCGTGTGTGAGGGCCGCGCGCCGCTGGAACGAGTGGCCCCGGACGGCACACCGGAGACAATGGCACTCGACCGCAAGGCAGCGCGCGCTCTCTACAAGGAGGCTTTCGAAGCCGCGCAAAAATCCGGCTTCACTCTGTCCGCCGAACCGCTTCTCCTCACGCCGCAGGACAAGCTGGTGGAGATCGTCCGCCAGAGCCAAAAGCTCGCTCTCGAAGGCAAGGGCGGCGAGGAAGACGGGGCGGACGGCAATGACGCTGATTCTGGAGATTGAATATCTGTCGGGTGTCGCCTTCGCCGCCATCGGCCCGGACAGCCCGCTGCCCGACTGGCCGCCGCAGCCCGACCGCATCTTCTCCGCTCTCGTCGCCGCGTGGGCGGCGCGGGGCCAGGACGGCCGGGAAGCGGAAGCGCTCGAATGGCTCGAGAGGCTGCCGCCGCCGCGTATTCTTGCGTCTGATGCCGAGCCGCGCACGGCCGCGACCGTGTTCGTCCCGCCCAACGATCCGCGAAGCGACAAGCAGAAAAACGCCAAGGGCGTTCTGCCCGCCCTACGCAGCCGCCAGGCGCGTCGCTTTCCCGCCACGCGTCCGCATCAAGCGCATCCAAATGATCCGCACGTCCGGCTATTGTGGACCGATGCCGAGCCGGAAGAAGACATGCTCGCCGCGCTGAAGCGGCTCGCACATGATACCGCCTATATCGGTCACTCGACGAGTCTCACGCGCTGCCGCTTCCTGCTAGAGCAGGATGCACCCGGCCTGGGCAAAACCGAACCGTCCAAACGGCGCGTCTATGATGGGCGCTTTGCCGAATTGCGCCGCACTTTCGATGCAGGCCGAAGACCGCAGCACGGCGCACTCGTAGCGCTGTCGTCCGAAGCGAAAAAGTTGCGCGCCAATCTTTTCGGCGAACGCTGGCTGGTACTTGAACATGTCGATGGAGACATGCCGGATTTGCGCGCCAGCGCCCTCGTCGCGAAGACCATCCGGGACGCGCTGCTCAGCGGCTATCGGCGAATCGGGCTCGAGAATCGGATTCCGGAAGAGGTCAGCGGCCATTCACCGGACGGCAAACCGACCCGCGCTCCGCATCTGGCTATCGTTCCGCTGGCTTTTGTCGGCTTTCCTTACGCGGACGGCCATGTGCTGGGCTTCGCGTTGATTCCACCGCGCGACAGCAAACTCCTGGACGATGAAAATTTCCGCAAGGCTTTAAGAACGCTTGCACCCGTGGACGAGGAACAGGGGCGCCGTATCCTGACGATCAGGCCCAGGGAAGGAACGCCGCCCGACCGCGCCTTCTCGATCGGCCTCTCGCCGACCTTCGAGGCGTCAAGGCGCTCCCTCGATCCTCATCTCTATACCGGAAGGGCGCAGACATTCGCCACCGTCACGCCCATCGCACTCGATCGACACCTGAAAGAGGAAGGCGAAGCGCGCCAGCACGAAATCCAGACGCAGATCGCCGCCGCCTGCCGTAATATCGACCTGCCGGAGCCTGAAAAAGTCGTTGCTGACAAGCATTCAGCCTTTGAAGGCGCACCCTCGGCTTATCCGTCCGGCAAGTCTCCTGCCTGGATGCGCTGGCGTCTGCCGCAGTCTCTCGCAAGCCGCCAGCTCGTCCACGCAACGATTCGCTTCGCGGCTCCCGTCGAAGGTCCCGTGATTCTCGGCGCCGGTCGCTTCATGGGTCTAGGACTTTGCCGTCCTCTCGATGGAGAGCGGCGATGACGCTGACACCGGACGATTTCGCAGCATTCTTCAAGGAAGTTCACGGTCCTGATCGCGAACCTTTTCCGTGGCAGTCGCGGCTGCTGCGACAGATCGCAGAGACAGGCAAGTGGCCCGAAACGCTGAATTTGCCGACCGGCTCCGGCAAGACGGCGGCGATCGACATCGCCGTCTTTCATTTGGCGCTGGAAGCGGACCGCGGAGAGGCGCGGCGCGCGCCCGTCCGCATCGCCTTTGTGGTGGACCGCCGCCTGGTAGTGGATGATGCGTTCGAGCGTGCGAAGAAGATTGCAGCAGCGCTCGACTACCCGCCAGGCCCAGCCACGGCGCGTATAGCAGAGCGATTGAAAGAACTTTCCGGCGACGGCCCGCCGCTCACCGCGCGGCGGCTGCGCGGCGGCATCCCGCGCGAGGATGACTGGGCGCGCACGCCGGCGCAACCGACGGTGCTCTGCTCCACCGTCGATCAGGTCGGATCACGCCTCCTGTTCCGCGGCTACGGCGTCCCCGACTCCATGAAGCCGGTCCATGCCGGCCTTATCGGGGCCGACTGCCTGATCCTGCTCGACGAAGCGCATCTCGCCGCGCCGTTCCAGCAGACTCTTGAATGGCTGCAAATCTACCGGGGGCAAAACTGGCGCAAGGCGGACCACGCCGCGCCTCTGGGTGTCGCACTTCTCACCGCAACGCCCGGCGAGAAGGCGCAAGACAGCTTTTCTCTTAATGACGAAGACAAGTCACATCCTCTTTTGCAAAGGCGCCTGAATGCCTCCAAGCCCGTGCGTCTCATCGCCCCAGTCAAGTCCAAAGCCAAGACGGCAGAAGCGGCAGAGAGCGAAGACGACGAAATCGAAGGCAGCGACAAAGACCTCCTCCGCCGCGCCGCGACGATTGTCGATGAAGTTCGAAACGCGTTGAAGCATCTCAGGAAAGCAAAAGATGACGCCTCTCACCCCGCCATCGGCGTGGTCGTCAATCGGGTCGCCCGAGCGCGAACGGCATTCGAGCGATTGAAAAGAGAGATCGGCGAAGAGGAAGCGGAGTATCTTCTGTTGATCGGCCCGTCCCGCCCGGCGGATCGGGACGACGTGGCCGGCAAGCTTGCCCCGATCCGCACCGGCGCAGATCGTAAGCACGAAAAGCCGCTCGTCATCGTCGCCACCCAGTGTCTTGAGGCGGGGGTGGACATAGACCTCGACGCGCTCGTCACCGAAGTCGCGCCGCTCGACGCGCTGCGCCAGCGCTTCGGTCGCCTCAACCGCGACGGCAGGGATATCGTGCCTCATGCGGCCATCATCGCCACGAAAAATGACATTTCCGCGCGTTACGACGATCCGGTTTATGGAAAGGCGATCAAACCGGCATGGGACCGTCTAATAGAGGCGGCTCACAAAAAGGATGGCGATCAGATCGTGGATTTCGGCCTGAACGCCTTCGCCGTTCGCATGGAAGCCGCTCTCGCTCCCAAAGAAGACGCTCCAGTACTGCTGCCCGCCCATCTCGACCTCTTGAGCCAGACATCGCCCATTCCGGCTGCCGATCCAGATATCGCCCTTTATCTGCATGGACCAAAGCGCCAGCCGGCTTCAATCACAGTCGTCTGGCGCGCGGACATCGACCCGGAACTGCACGGAGATGAGGAAACCCGCCGCCTTCTGACGCTTGTTCCGCCGCGATCGGCAGAGGCCATCGAATTGCCGATCTGGGCTGTGCGCCGCTGGTTAAAAGGTGGCATGACGCCGGACCATCTGGCGGATATCGCCGATGCCGGGTCCGAAGAGGACGGTCGCTCGCGTCGCAGCGATATAGGACGAGTTTTCCGCTGGAAGGGAGACGACGAGCGTTCCCGGTGGATCGACTCTTCCGGCCTTCATCCGGGCGACGCCATCGTCGTGCCCGCACGCTATGGCGGCGTGGACGATTTTGGTTGGAATCCAAAATACCAGAATTCCGTCACGGATGTCGGGCGGAAGGCAGCCGATCCTTTTTCCGGGCGCCGCTTCGCAGTTCGCGTAGCGCCTGGTCACGTCGGAGGAGCCGTGAGCGGCGATGCGCTGGCAGAAGCCTTGGCAAGCGCGGCATCCCGACACTGGAAGGATTTGCGGGACGCCCTGCTCACTCTTGCTCTTCCCGAAACCGTCCAGAACGACCTCGAAGCACTCGACACCGCTAAACCACGCAAGAACCCCAAAGTGATTCCCTACATTGATCTTTATGGAAGTGACGAAGAAGGCCGCCCGCGCGGCGTCGTTTTCGTGGCTCCGTTCGGCATCAAAGGCGAACGACAGGAGGAAGACGGGCAGCCAAATGCAACCGAGGACGACGCGGCTGGCTCCATGCCCGGCTTTCCCCTCCCGCTCGGAACGCACAGCCAGGATGTGGCGAGCACGGTCGAAATCTTCGCCAAAGCCGCGGGTCTCCCCTCAGCGCGTGTGACAGATCTGAAGCTTGCAGGCTGGCTCCATGACGGCGGCAAGGCCGACCAACGGTTTCAGGCATGGCTCCATTACGGCGACCCGCTCGGCCCGGACTTGGACGATCCGGGAGAGGTTCTCGCCAAATCCGGACGCCGCCTGCCGCGCAAGGCGCGCGAATCCTCCGGGCTGCCAAGAAATTGGCGGCACGAGGCGCTTTCCGTGCGGCGGGCACGGACGGACAAGCGTCTCGCCGAAGCCGCCGATCCGGAACTGGTGCTCTGGCTCATCGGCACGCATCACGGCCATGGCCGTCCCCTGTTCCCACACCACGACCCGCTGGAGAAAGCACCCGACGTGGGGCCGCAATCTCTCGCTTTCGACTGGCAGGGCCTCGACTGGGCCTCCCTCTTTGCGCAGCTCAAGGCCCGTTATGGCGCATGGGAACTGGCCCGCATGGAAGCCATTCTACGTCTTGCCGATCATCGCGCTTCCGAGGCGAGGGCTCTCAAGGAGAACTCACAATGACCGCCGTGTCCTCCCACCGCCTTGAGGGACTGGAGCCGGACAATCTGCTCGCCTTCCTGGCGCTGCTCGGTTTGCTCAAGGCATTAGACTTGACGCGCCCAGAGTGGAAGCCGCGGGCCTATTGGGATCTGGAGAACGCGCCTCTCCGACCAGTTCTGACAACGCGAGAAGTGACAACACAGGATGAAATATCTAAAGCTGCGATCGACGGCTTACTGATTTTCAAGCGTGCGTTGCAGCCATTTAGTTGGCCTCGCTCGAAACAAGGAGCAGCTAAGAAGACTGCTCTTTTTTTCAATAAATCACGCCAGAGAACACTATCGAAACGCTGCATCTCCGCATTGGATGCTTGTACACCAAATTCAGAAAAGCGCTTGGTTTGGCAACTGCGGTGCGATCTGCTCGCATGTTCTGGAGCCAGCCATCCGAATCCAAAACGAGAGGGAGCTGTGGACCCTACTCCGCTGAAACTCCCAAGCGGGCAAATGACATTCATCGGCACCCAGTTCGATCTGATAGGCCATTGCATTCCAGAAAGTATTTGTGCTTGTCTGTTTGATACTTGGGCGTATGCCTTCAAGGGAAATTCGTTGCGTTTTTCCCCCGACGAAGCACGGCGCTATGCCTATCGAGCAGCCGATCCTTCACCGGAAGGCTCTCGTACAGAACTTGGTGCAAGCGCGTTAAGCGGCCTTGGGCTATTAGCATTTATCATGTCAGACGCTCAGCCCCGTTGGAAGATGGTTGCCTACGTCGGAACAAGAAGCGAAGGAATAATCGGCTGGCCAATTTGGGGCGCGGACGGTGGCGCTGGTGCATCCTTCGACACTATTACAGCAATGTTAAGATCGATTTCACCTAGTCCTATGTTGCATTATTCCTCCTTGACCAATTTGGCACATATGCTCGCGACAGCACGACGCTATGTGTTGGATCCCACACAGGGAGACTATGGAAACATCGCTCGTGCGAAGTTCGATTTCCCAACAAAAAATTCATGAATTTCTCCCGCGCGCGTTCTCTTGATAGCTCATCTGCAGACGACGGCAATGACTAATCCGGAGGCTCTGCTACTTCCTTCAGGGCATGTAACCGCGATTACTTCGGGCGCTTACGCGACGTCTGATTTTCTTTGATCTCCCGGTGCACACGTTTTGCACACGCAGCCTTCCAAGCATCTGAAAAACTTGAACTCTCGTTCCACTCCATCATTGGGGCAACGGCAAAAACCGGAACCTTGAAATACCCAGGTTTTCCTGCTTTCTCAGTGCGTTGAAGCAATATTTTCTCCCTCCTGTCTGCGCTCGTTTTGTACCAAATCAACCCATTCTGACATAGATTTTTTACGCCGCACGCAAATGTAAGGATGGCGGCACCAGCACCCAGCGCGAGTGCGGGTTATGCGATAGCGCCTTATATTGTGCGGCGTGCGATCCGATGGATGCGTCCACTTCACAGCTATGATCAGCTCAGCATCCCTCCGTCGATGCGGTATTGCGATCCGGTGATGAACGACGAGGCATCCGACGCAAGGAACAACACGAGGTTTGCGACATCAGCTGGCTCGGCGTAGCGGCCGAGGGGAATTGCCTTCGCGAACGCTTCCCGCGCGCTCTCATTGTCGTTCGGGTTCGCGCCGGCCTCGAGCGAGCGCATCATCCGCGTATTGGCCGGAGAAGGATGGATCGAGTTGACGCGCACCTGGTAGGGTGCGGACTCCATGGCAGCGATACGCGTGAGGCCGGTGATTGCGAACTTTGAAGTGACATATGGCGAGATGGGCAGAGGGCCGGCGACAAGGCCGCCGATAGACGAGGTGTTGATGATACTACCGGACTTTTGCGCGTACATGACGGGCAAGACGTAGTGCAGCCCCAGCCACGAGCCGCGCACATTGATCGCGATTACCCGATCGAAGTCGGCCACACTTTGATCGACGATCGGGGCAACCTTTCCCTCGATGCCGGCATTGTTGAAGAACACATCGATTCTGCCAAAAGCCGAGACCGTCGCCTCTACGTAGCGTTTGACGTCATCGTCCTTGCTGATATCCGCTGCGATGGTGATGAGTCGATCTGTGCCGACTCCAAGTTCGGCGGCAGTTGCCGCCAGCGCCTCTTTCGAGATGTCGACGATCGCCACGGTGGCCCCTTCTTCGAGCAGCGCCTTCGCAGCGGCGGCACCGAGTCCGCCGGCACCGCCGGTGACCAGCGCGACTTTCTGTTTGAGATCGGGGTAAGTCATCTCGATCAGCCTCCTGTTCGCGATGCGCGTCGCATCTTCCGATTCCGTCGGCTTTCCTCAAGCCTGTCGATGGCTCGATCAAGATGACATGGGAGCGCAATCTGAATAAGTTTTTAATTAAGTAGCGGAAATGAAGCCATCTTCTGATCGTTGCCGACAAGAGCTTCGTCATGCCCGATGCCGCTTTGCGACGAACTTGCATGGGTTTTTGGTTGCGCAGAAGGGTCCGGCTTGATCTCGCCAATGTCCTCTTTGGGAGCGGTTCCGAGTTTGTAGCCTCCATAACCCGTCTAGACGGGCGCCGTATTTGGAATGCGAGGTGGTCAGGCGGGTGGCGAACAGCGCTTGCTTTGCAATGACGGCGCTACAAAACTTTCGCGTTGTCAGTCGATAGAACAACACTCTGCCCGCAGATATCAACTGGAGGAGGAGGTCGAGACCGGCGCCCGAATCAAAATTGAAATGCACATAGCGTGCCATGTGGTGCGTGTCCTCCGAGCTTCCGCTTGCACAATCAGAAACAATTCGACGACAACATCTCCACTCGACGCACTTGCGGCGATCGGCGACAACAGAAAAAGATCTGCTTCGCCATTCGGGCCGACGACAGCGAATGCAAAACGATCATCATTAATATATTCGATCAGCTTCGCTGCATCACCCGTCAATGGCGACGTCGATCATAGCTTCTTCATCGGCGTTGTAGGCAGATTGAACAGCCGCGCCGCGTTCAAACCAAGGATATTTCGCTTGGCCTGTTCGCTCAGGAACGGAAGGTCGATGATCTCCGACGGCAGGTCGAAGTCAAAGTGCGGCCAGTCCGAGGAGAAGAGAAGCTGCGTCTCGGCGTTGATCATCTCCATGGTCAGTTCGAGCGCCTTCATATTCGACTGTTCCATCGGCTGCGTGGTGTACCAGCAGCTTTCCCGCATATACTCGCTGGGCAGCCGCTTAAGCTGCGGCGCCTCCGAAGGGCGCATCAGGTACTGGTCGTCGAGCCGCTGCATCATGAAGGGAACCCATGCAAGTCCACTTTCCACCCACAGCGACTTCAGCTTCGGAAAACGCTCGGGAATTCCGTTCAGAACCCAATTCGTCAGGTGAATCATGTTGCACCACACGAATCCGAGCGCGTGCATGCCGAGAAAGCGGTTCACTTGCGACAGCGACTGCTCCTGCCAGTGGTAGCCGGCGTGGAATGCGATCGGCTTGCCCAGTTCCTCGATCATCGCGTAGGCGCGCATATAATCGTTATGATGCACCGCCTTCTGCCGCACGCTCGTCACGCAAAAGCCGATGACGCCGGGTGCGTCGCCGAAGTCCTTGATCGTGCGGACACATTCTTCAGGCGTATTAAAAGGAAGATAAATGAGCGTCTTGATCCGGTTGTCCGCGGACAGGAGCTTGTCGATCGTCCATCGGATGTAGGCGCGTGACAGCCATGTTTCCATCTCAGGCTGCGGGTGCAGCCCTAAGAACAGCATCGGGGTCGGGAAGACGACCATGTAGTCGATGCCGAGACTGTCCATCGCGCGGCGCGTGAGCACCACGTCGCGATGAACGCCGGTCTCGCTGACCTTCTCGCGCTGGTCGTCCTGATGCGGGATGCGACCACCGACGCTCTGATACCGGAGACCAAGATCGCCGTTCAGCCCGAAGGGTGGCGAGCCGATGCGATTCTTGTGATAGTCCTCCGCCTGCGTGCGGATGACCGGATCCTCGATATAGGTGACGATCTCCTTCCATGAAACGCTCTCGACATGATGCGCGTCGATATCGACGACCAGCCAATCCTGAAGACCACGACTCTTCGCGTCGCGGCGCGCATGCGCGAGCAGATCACGCGTGTCGGTATAGACATCGACTTCCTGCGCGGGAAGCATTTCGGGTTGGGATTTTGCGAATGTGTCCATCATCGTGCGGCGTCCTTCACTCTTCATCGGGCCGGCGCCGATACCAGAGCGCCAGCTCCATCGGGCCGAGGCGCATCGCCCGCAGCATCTCGGCCACTGCCGACAGCAGTTCGGTCGGCGTCAGTTCTTCGTCCTTCTTTCCGACGATCGGAGAAAATGTCCGCTCCTCCCCGTCGGCCTTAGCGTAGTAGAGTCTGACCGCTGCCGTCAGAAACTGCGCGATCGCCTCATCGGAAACTCGAGAGGCCTCGCCTTTCTCGACGAGTTCGCGTGAGGCCCGCAACAGCTCTTTCGCGGCGGGATCGATCCACCCATAGGGGTCGTTGCGGAGAAGCGGATCAGAGGACGACATAGATTTCACCATCGGCAATTTTGAGCTGCGCCTTGCGTAGACGATGGCGCGCGCTGCCAGGGTGTTTTCCCGTCTTCAGATCGAATTCGTAGCCGTGCCACGGACAGACGATGTGCGTGTGCTCCTCGCTGAATTCGAGCGCACGCGTGGTGTGATCTTCCGCGACCGGCTCAAGCACACGCTTGTAAATGCGGCCCTGACAGACCGGACCGCGCATATGTGCGCAATGATTGTACCAGGCAACGATCTCGCCGTCGACCTTGAACACACCGATCTCAACGCCGTCGCAAGAGATGACCTTACGGCTGCCTTCCGGAAGCTCGTCCACCCGGGAGACAAAGAAGTATTTCAAAGCACGGGTCTCCTTATCAACGCGCGGCAATGCCGACGCCTTGTTCTGCGGATACCTTATTGATCCAGGCGTCCCACATCGAAGCCGCGACTGTCCTTGTCACGCCCTCTCACCGTGCAGGCGGAATGAAGATTCTCTCATCGAGAAAACGCTGGATGGGCTGTGCCTGGGAGCGTTCCGCTTGATCGGTCGGCAGCCGGTCCCGATACATATTCATCGGGTAAATCGGCTTGTCGTACATTTCCCTGAAGGCTTCCGCCCTTATCTGGGTCAACCAGTTCTGCCTCGGATCGATCCTTCGCCGCCGCAACGCCTCAAGGCTGATCTGCGCCGCAGTGACTGACTCGCCGGGATACGGCACGTGCTGGATAATGGCGCCGTGATAATCCACGACCATGGAATTGCCGGGATAGGCGTTCATCGGATTTCCCTTCACGTACAGAAACCCCGGCGCGCAGGCGACCACGTACATAGTGTTGAAGGCGGCATGCGCCCTGTTCGTGACCTCCCAAAGCTCTTGTGGCGGAGAACCGTCCGGCTCGGCCATTCCGCTGCAGCGGATCATCACTTCACAGCCCTGGAGTCCCATGGCTCGCGAATGTTCCGAATAGAAGCCTTCGTTGCAGATCAAAAAACCGAGCTTGCCGATATCGGTCTCGACGACCGGAAACATGCAGCTAAGGATGTCGCCCTTCTTCCGGCCGAACTTGCCGTCCATGACCTCGACGTACTTGTCCCAGACGTCGTGCGGGCTCACGTCGTCGCGCCCGCGATAGGGCAGATACGGACAGTATTTGTGCCGCTTGTAGATGACCTCGCCCTTGGGATCGATGATAAAGGCGGAATTGAAGGCGAATTCCGTGCTGATCTCCGGGATCACCTCGTGGGCGTTCCCGGCGATATAGGTATTGTACTTCCTGGCCTGCTCGGCCAAGAGGTCGGTCTCCTCGCCCGGAATGCGGATCGCCATATCCTTGGCGACCTTGGTGAAGATATTCGAGTACGGTGCGGGATTGTCGTTCCAGCCCTGCATGAACACTTCCGGGAAGACCACGAGCTTCAGGGGCGCGTATTCGCGAAAGCTGAGGCGCAATGCGCCATAGCCGAATATTTCGAGGCAACGATCCAGGTTCGCCTTCCTGATTTCCTTCCGATGGTCGATTCCAACCCTGTTCGTCTGCATGCAAACCACGGTGTAGAGGTCGATCATTCTCTTTCGTCTCCTTCGGGGCGTTCGAGCGTGAAACGGATCATCGGGGCTTACTTCATCAAGCTTGGCAGATAGGTCGCGGTTTGCGGTAGGAAGATCAGAATTAAGACGAGCACAATCTGGGCGATCAGGAACGGAAAGATGCCCTTGAAGATCGTCTGAAGCGGCACATCGCGTGCCACTCCCTTGATCACATAGACATTGATGCCTACCGGAGGTGTGATGAGGGCCATTTCCATCGCCACAACGACAAGCACGCCAAACCAGATCGGGTCGAAGCCCAAATGCTGGCTCACCGGATAGAAGATCGGCAGCGTGAGCAGCAGCAGTGCGAGCGAATCCATGAAACAGCCGCCCACGAGATAAATTCCCAGGATTACAAGTACGATGGCATAGGGATGCCACCCGAGCTCCAGCACCCAGGTCGCCGAGACGATCGGCAGCTGCGTAAGCGAGAGAAAATGCCCGTAGATCGTCGCGCCGGCGATGATCAGCATGATCATCGCGGTACTGCTGAGGGAGGACATCACGGCTGTCACGAAGCCCTTCCAACTCAACTGCCGCCGGAGCACAGCCAGCAACAGCAACCCGGCAGCGCCAGCCGCGCCTGCTTCCGTCGGCGTAAAATAACCGAGAAACATCCCGCCCATGATCAGCGCGAAGATTATTACGGTCTCGCCGACGCCACTGAACAATGCCGTCGCCTTTTCCTTCAATGTCGAGGACTGCGCCGGTGGTCCGACCAAGTCAGGCTTGATGAACGCCATAACGGCGACCGCGAGGATATAGAGGACGGTAAGGAGGATCCCCGGCAAGATTCCGGCGATGAACAACTTGCCGATCGAATTCTCCGTCATGATCCCATAGATGACCATGGCGATGCTGGGCGGAATCAGGATTCCCAGCGTTCCGGCGGCCGCGACGCATCCGGTTGCGAGGCTGTCGGCGTACTTGTAACGGCGCATTTCCGGCAGCGAGACCGCGCCCATGGAGGCCGCAGTCGCAGGGCTTGAGCCGCAGCAGGCGGAGAAGGCGGCGCACGCCATGATCGTGCCCATTGCCAGGCCACCGCGAACCCTACCGAACATAACGTGCCCGGCATAATAGAGCCGCTGGCTGATCCCGCTATGGAAGGCGATCATGCCCATCAGCAGGAACACCGGAATGACGGTCAAAGTGTAAGAGCCGAAGACATCCCAGACATCCAAGGCCAGCATGTTGAGGGCGGGCTGCAGCCCAATCATGTAGATGACGCCAAGAAAACCAAGTACGCCGAACACGAACGCGATCGGCATGCCCGTGAGCATCACCAAGAGCAGAAGCAAGATGCCGATGACGCCGACGATGGGGCCGCTCATTTACGCATCTCCGCGAACGCTTTCATTGATTCGACGAACAGCACGAGAGCCAGCAGAACGAAGGACGCCGCGACCACGAAAATGACGGGGAAGAATGGAATTCCCATCGTGAGCGATACTTCTTTCGCCTCCCACAGGCCGAGGGCATAAACCGAACACTGCCAAGCGATGAGCAGGCACAAAATGGCGCAGATGAAAGACGTGACGCTCTCCATCGCGACGCGAGTGCGGGCGGAGAAGAGAACGTCCATCAGCTCGAAGCGGATGTTTTCCTTGTTGATCTGGTTATAGGCCAACGTAAGGCTGATCAGCAGCGCTCCCAGATATTCCACCGCCTCATGCGCGCCCAGGATCGGAGACATGAAGAAACGCCGGGCGATGATGTTCAATGTCGTTACGGCGACAATCGACATAAGGCATACCCCGGCGATCACCGTGGAATATCGAGCTATCGAATTCGTAACCGCGAATATTCGATCGATCACTACCGCTCCTCCCGAATTCGCCTTTCTTATTCTTCCGATATGACTCTTGATGGCGATCGTCGCGGCGCTCGCCAAGTCGTCGAAACGTCAAACGGCACGCCGAAGAAAATGAAATGCTGCAGGCAGCGCACTTACAGTTCATCCTTCCGAATTCTGAGCGCGCCGCCTGCAAGCCGTTTTACAGGACAAAGAAATCAACCTAGTTCACTGTCCCTTGTATTTGTTCATCGCTTGCAGGGTGAACTCGAGGGCTTCCTTTCCCGGAAGTCCGAGCGAGTTCATTTCGTTCACCCACTCGTTCCGAATCGGTTCCAGCGCCTTGTCGAAGCGCGCCGCCTCCTCCGGGCTCGGAACAAATATCTCGTTACCCGAGCTCACGACGTACTGACGCCCGGCTTCCTGCTCGGAGTCGAGAATATCGCCGAGGAAACCGACGGCTTCCTCGCTCACCTCGTTGATCACCTTCTGCACATCGGGGCTCAGGCTGTTCCACTTCTTCAGGTTCATCGCCAGCCAGAACCCCGCGGAACGCACGTTGTGCTCGATTGTATGACTCGTCACTTCCGCCAGCTTGGAAGCCTTGTAGGAGGCATAGTTCGAGATCAGTCCTTCGGCGACGCCGCGCTGCAGGGCGAGATACACTTCGCTCCACGGCATGCCGACCGGTGTGCCCCCCATCGCCTTGATCAGCGGGACGTCGCTTCCGGTTCCGCGGATCTGCATGTCCTTCAGATCGTCGATGGTGCGGACCGGCCGCTTCGTGTGGATGTTGCCGATTGCGTCGGTGAAGAGGAACAGCAGATGCGTGTCCGCCCATTCCTTCGGCTTGAACTTCTTGTAGAACTCCCAGCTCACAAGGCTGGCCTGCCGGCTGCTGGTCCAGCCGAGCGGAATATCGGTAATGCGCGTCAGCGGAAAGCGGCCCGCGTTCCATCCCGTCGCTGCGGCGGCAATGTCCGAAATACCCTTGACAATCCCGTCATAGGCCTGCGGTCCCTTGGTGAGCGTGCCGCCGTAGTAGAAAACAACGCTCACCTTGCCGTTGGTCCGCTTCTCGATCTCCTTCGCCCAACGCTCCATGCCCTTGACCATGTAATGGTCGGAAGATTGCCAGACGCTGAGCGACAACTTGATGGGTTCGTCGGACGCCAGGAGTGTGCTTGGCGTCAGCAACACGCACGACAATGCCGCGAAGGCGGCAATGAGAATCCGATTCATCTTTTTCCTCCCGCTTCTGTTGTTTTATTTTTTTTGCGAAGCGCGCTCACATCGAACGCGTTCCACAATCCGCAACTTGTTATTGCTCTATAAAAACGTTAGGCGCTGCAGTCAAAAAGTGTCAAGGCGAAGCATCGCTGTCCCAAGTTGTTTATTCCGCAACACTGCTTTTCGTTTTCGCACAATCCCATCGACAGGAGAGAAAGATGAAGCTTGAGGGAAAGGTGGCCTTGATCACCGGAGCGGCCACGGGAATCGGCCGGGCGAGCGCTCTCCTTTTCGCGAAAGAAGGCGCGAAAGTGGCGATTGCCGATATCAACGAGACGGATGCAGAAGCGACCGTGCAGACGATCCGCAACAACGGCGGCGACGCTTTTTTCGTGCGTGCAAATTTGATGGAGGTTGCCGAAGTCGAGGGAATGCTGAAAGCGACCGTCTCCCGCTTCGGGAGGCTCGACATCTTCTTCCACAACGCAGGTGTCGCCGGACCGGGCCGGATCGAACTGACGACGGAAGAAGCTTACGACCAGATCATGACCATTCATCTGAAAGCGGGATTCTTCGGCGCGAAATTTGCCGCACCCGAGATCGCGAAGGCCGGCGGCGGCTCGATCCTCTTCACCGGTTCGGGCCTCGGGTTGCGCCCGTCGTCGCAATCGCCCGCCTATTCCGTCTCGAAAGCGGGGCTGCTGATGCTGACGCGCGCGCTCGCCGTGGCGCTCGCGAAGGATGGCATCCGCGTCAACGCCGTCTGTCCGGGCCCCATCGCCTCGACCCCGCTGTGGGAAGGCGTGCTCGCGCGCAATCCCGAGATCGTCCCGGAGGAGTACGCGAAGATGAACATGCAGGTGCGACCGATCAAACGGCTCGGCAACCCCGAGGAGATGGCGCAGGCCGCGCTTTTCCTCGTGTCGCCGGAAGCGTCCTACATCACCGGTGTCGCACTTCCCGTGGACGGCGGCGGCGCGATGAGTTGAGCTGCGATCTTACTCCGCCACATCCCTGAACTTGGGCCGTCCTCCTTCGGTCATCCAGACCTGTCCCCCGGTGAAATCCACCACCGTCCCCGTCACCCACGCCGCCACGTCGGACGCCAGATAGACGGCGAGGTCCGCCACCTCCTCCGGCTTCGCCATCCGTCCGAGCGGCACATTGGTGAGCAACTGTTCGAGTTGTTCGGGACGCCGATTCCTCGACGTGCGCGGCGTTTCGATCAAGCCCGGCGCGATCGCATTGACGCGGACGTGAGGTGCGAGCTCCATTGCAAGCGATTGTGTGAGGCTGATGACCGCGGCTTTGGCCGCGGAATAAGCTGGCAGGCCGGCCCAGGGAAATCGTCCGGTGACCGAGGACATATTGATGATGCTGCCGCTCTTCTGCTCCAGCATGATCCGCCCCACCGCCTGGCTGCAGAGGAAAACGCTTTTCAGGTTCACGGTGATGGTATCATCCCAATCCTTCTCGCTGATCTTCAGGACTCTCCCGATCTTGAAGCCAGGACCGCTCGCACCGCCCGCATTGTTGACCAGGATGTCGATCCGGCCGAACTCGGACATGGTCTTCTCGACAATCTCGTCGATCTCGGCGCTCTTGGTCACGTCCACGCGCAGGCCGATGCTTTTCCCGCCTGTCGATTTGATCTCCCGTGCCACCTCCTCCGCCGCGGCCGGATCGAGATCGGCGACGCAGACGTCCGCGCCGCAGCGGGCGAGCTCGACGCCGATCGCCCGGCCGATGCCTTGACCGCCTCCGGTCACGATCGCAACCCGGTCTTGCAGCGTCAGTTCTGCCAATCTCATCGGACGCTTCTCCCCTTCACAAGTGCCGCGCATGCGTTGTTCGATCACGGTCGGCGGAAACAAAGAATCGATGCACGAATGTCCGTTCCCCTATCCGCAACGAAAGTTCGAGCTTGCGCCGATATGGATGCAGGCTAAAGCTGTGTGTCAAGTTGACCCTGCGGTTGCGCATCTCGGAACATGCGGCGTCGTAACCTGATCTTCTGCTCGACATGTGACGATCCGGCTCCCGTTCAACATTTGAACTCTTCCCGGAAATTAACACTTGCCTGCCATGCCCAATTCCAGCGTGCCCCTCGCCGTCCGAATCTGCGGTCCGATTGAAGCACCACCGGTCGTCCTGCTGCACAGCATCGGATGCGACGGCGACATGTGGAGGGATCAAGCCATCCAGTTGCAGGATCGGCGCCGCGTGTTGTGCATCGATCTGCCGGGCCACGGTTTCTCCGCGGCGATCGACGCGGCGCCGGACATGCACGACATGGCCGCGAGTGTCGTGGAGACACTCGACGCGCTGGGGGGCCAAGTGTTCGACATGGTCGGGCTGTCTCTCGGCGGAATGGTGGCGGCGGCCGTCGCGCTCGATCATCCCGCCCGCATCCGGACGCTGACGATCTGCGATGCGCGGCTCGACGCGCCAGACGATTATCGCGCGCTGTGGGACCGGTTGATCGGCCTGGCCACAGGCGAAGGTATGGATGCCGTGGCGAATTTCATGGTGGAAAGATGGTTCGGGCGGGGTCAGCGCGCCGCCAATCCGCGCGTTGCCGAAATCGTCGCGGCGGTTCGCCGAACGCCGCGCCAGGGTTTCGAGGCCGCAGCCCGCGCGATCCAGGCATTGAACCTGTTGGAGCGAGTCGGAAGCATTGCCGCGCCGACGCTGCTCGTGGTCGGAGACGAAGACGGGGTGCTACCCGATGTCATGATCGAGATCCTCGGCCGCATGCGGAACGCGAAACTGGTCGTGATCGAGGGAGCCGGGCACCTGTCCAATATCGACCGGCCGGAAGCCTTCACCGCGGCGCTCCTGGACCATCTCCAGGCCTGAGACAAGGCGCCGTCAACGCAGGGCGCTGTCTTGTGGTAGTGCGGCCGCGGACAGGGTCTGACGTAGATCGGTGAAAAACTTGCGGATCAGGTGATTGGCGACGCCGTAAAGAATGTGCTGGCCTCGCCAACCCATTGCTCGCCGGAGCTGCGTGATCGCGAAACCGTTGCGCGACGTGAGCCCGCTCGCCCGGACGGGCTCGATCCATCTCCAACTCGTAAATCATTGATAGCCCTTCCGTTCCGGACGCGGATTCGGATCCTCTGATTGACAATGAAAGCGCAGACACGCAATCTCTTGCAAGCGTTGTGGATGCAGCAACAAGGAAATCCCGTGAGCGACGAATCCTCGCTGAAGACCGTCGTCAAGGCGATGAACATCCTGCAAGCGTTCACGCACGAACGCTCCGATCTCTCCGTAAGCGAGTTGAGTCGCGATCTGAAACTTCACAAGAGCGTCGTCTCGAGATTGGTCGGCGCGCTCAAGCGCGGACGACTACTCGATCAGGATCCGGTCACCCGGCGCGTGCGCGTTGGGGTCGGCGCGTTCCGGTTGGGTTCCATATTCGCCAACCGGCAGAACATCGTGCAGACGGTGACTCCGTTTCTCGGCATGCTGGTCTCGCGCACCGGCCAATCGGCCCACGCGATGGTACTGGACGGCACGCTCGGCCTGGTCGTTGCAACGGTGGAAAGCCCGAGCGCTCTTCGCGTCATCATGCGCGTGGGCGAACATCGCTACCTGCATGCGACGGCAGGCGGAAAATTATTCCTTGCCTTCTCCGACCCGTCGCTGCTCGACGCCGCGATTCAAAATCATGGCCTCCTACCCCTCACTTCGGCCACCATCACCGACCTGAAGAAATTGCGAGCCGAACTGCAGACAGTCCGGCAAACCAGAATTTCGTGGAATTTCGGCGAAAGCCATACGGGTGCTGGCGCCGTCGCCGCACCTGTGCTCGACGACGGCGGCTATATCGTTGCGGCGATCACATCGGTCTATCCGCTCAATGTAGTCGGACAACGACAGCAAAAAGCGGTCGCAAGGGAAACGCTGTTGATCAGCAAGAAGATCTCGGAAAAGTTTCGTTCGGCGCGCTCCTGACATAAAAATCCGCGTCTGACGTACGCCGACTTTCAATTCCGTAAGTCTCGAAACCGCCAAGGCGCCTTCCATTGGGAGACAACGTAGCCGGCGATCGCACCCGGAACGATCCACATCAGCAACTGGACAAAAAGCGACGCCGACACGAATTGGGCGGCAATCCCGGCGGGCACGCCGCCATTGGCCTCGTCGGGTCGCGGCGCGCCGATCAGGTGCGGCAGGACGATCGCCGCCAAGCCCAGCAGAGTCCAGCGCTTCGTGCGGCCGAAGAAGATCGCCGCTAGTCCGCCGGCGCTCGCGACCGCGGCGAATAGCCACCAGAGTTGGCGTGCTACGAGATCGGCCGTCGCGGTTCCTGACAGAGCCGGCGGCAAGCCGAGCGAGGGAGCAAGTCCCGCCGCGAAGAATGCGGCGAGCGCCCAAGGCACGACGCCGCGCGCGTCGATCGCTTCCCCCCGGGCGAACATCGCGGCCAGCAGCATCCAGGCGCAGCCGGTAGCGACCGCGATCGTCGCCACGAGCGTTAGTCCGAAACGCTCAAGATCACCAACGCCACCCGCCGCATGTACGTGATCTACGGCATGTACGAGATGCAGCAGCGAGAAATGCTCCGCGGTCTCGTAAGTCTCGGCCTCAAGGATGAGCGGGATCGTCGTCACTGTCTGAAAAACGGCGATGATCGCGCCGCCGAGTAGTCCGCCGATCAGGCCGGCGGTGAGAATGCGTCCCAGCATGTTCGCCTCAATGACAAGGAAACGACATGGCGTGCCGGATATCGTGGGCCGCATCGTGCAGCACGTCCGGCTGCGCGAAGCCGGCGATAAAGACGAATACGGCGCCCAGAAAAAAGATCGCCGCGGCGCCCGCCAGACGAGATGACAGGCCTGCACCTGCTGCTGCATGAGAAAGCGAGACATTCATTCGACATATCCTCTTGGAAGCCGCTGTCCGCTGCACGCGGCATTCAGGCCACGCACAAAGCAAGCGGAATGCCAAACGGACATGATGCGCCGGGGGCGTTTTCCGTTCCTGCCCGGACGAAATCACCCGAGCGGCCGCGCGATAACTTTCGCTTATTCCACTATTACGGAAAACGCGGGTCGATTATCCGACAACTGCCCGAAACTTCGGCTGCGTTTCGTCGTGTTGCGGCGACTTCCGACGCGAATTGTATGCAATTCAGTGACTCTGCCCATTCGTTTGCTTGGCACGGTCGTTGCTAACCGCAATTGCAAGCGCAGCAGGTCTTCGCATGGCGGTTCCATCCAGCAAAGCGATACGTATTCCAAACGCGGTGATCGGACCCGTTGTTCTGTTCGTAATCTGGTGGGGCACCTTCCAGCTACAACTCGTGACGCCGAAACTTCTCCCCTCTCCTATCGATACCGTGCAGTCGCTGATCCAAAGCCTGATCGACGGCTCGATGCTTCGTGATTTCTTCTTCACGGTGCAACGCACGCTCTGCGCCTTTCTGATCGCAGTCGTGGGCGGCGTGCCGCTCGGGATCGTGATCGGCGCAAACCGCAGGCTCTATGATTCGATGGAGTTCCTCGTCGATTTCTTCCGCTCGACGCCGGCAACGGCGATGTTCCCGCTGTTCCTGCTGATCTTCGGGCTCGGTGACCTCGCCAAGGTCGCGGTCGCCGCCTTCGCCGCCTTCCTCATCATCTTCTTCAACGTCGCCTATGGCGTAATGAACGCGCGGCAGACGCGGCTCCTCGCCGCGCAGGTCATGGGCGCATCGCGGGCGCGCATCTTCCGCGACGTTCTGTTCTTCGAGACGTTGCCGCAAACCTTCATCGGGCTGCGCACGGCAGTTTCGCTCGCCCTCGTTGTCATCATTGTGGCGGAAATGTTCATCGGCTCGGACAACGGACTCGGTCATCGCATCATCGACATGCAGATCGTGTTCGACCTCAAGCAGATGTACGCCACGATCATCATGACCGGCGTGCTTGGCTACGGCCTCAACGCATTCTTCCTCGTAGCGGAGAAAGTCTTCGTTCACTGGGCGGGACGCTGAAGGCAAATCGGATCGACATTTCTTCACAGGAGAGATCAAATGAAACGATTCCTGCTTTGCGCCGTTAGCGCGGTTCTCGCGCTTTCGAGCACGTCGGCGCTCGCCCAGGAGAAGGTCGTCATCTCGTGGCTACCGATCATGCAGACCACAGCCTACTATGTCGCGCTCGAAGAGAAGCTGTTCGAGAAGGCCGGCATCGAGGTGGAGTCGGTGCGCTTCCAGTCGCCGAACCAGATCATCGAGTCGCTCGTGTCGGGCCGTGCCGATCTCGGCGCGCCAGGGGCCGCGGCCGGCATCACCGTGATCGCGGAGTCGCAATTTCCCGGCACGTTCAAGGTGTTCGGCCTGCAAGGCGGCGGCATCAAGGTGAACCGCATCAACGACGGCCTGATCGTCGCCAACGACTCGACGATCAAGAGCTTCGCGGACCTCAAGGGCAAGTCGCTTGGCCACCTGCCCGGCGTGCAGTGGCGGACGGTGTCCCGCCACATGGTGCGCTCGGCAGGCCTCGACCCCGACAAGGACGTGTCGCTGAAGGAGCTTGCAGTCGGCCTGCAAGTGCCGGCCGTCGTCAACAAGACGGTCGACGCCACATTGTCGCTGGAGCCGGTCGGCTCGATCGCGGTCGCCTCCAAGGAGGCGACGCGTGCGATGACGAACCCGGTCGCTGGCGTGATCGCTGATCCGTTCTATTCCGGCGTCTCCGTGCTCACGACGAAATTCATGAAGGAGCGGCCAGCGGTCGCGAAGAAGGTGGTCGAGGTCCTCGATGAAGCAACGCGGCTCGCCGAGGAAAATTTCGACAAGTATCGGCCGATCATCGCGAAGTACACACCAATCCCCGCCGATCAGGTGCACCTCGTGGCGCAGCCGTATCTCCGGGCGTGGAAGGACCTGAACGAGGTCGATCTCGCTTCGTACCAGGCCTTCGTCGACGTTTTCGTCAGCGAGGGCGCGCTGAAGCAGAAAATGAACGTGAAGGAAATCATCCTTACGAAAGACGAACTAGGCATGTGACGCCCGAAATCCGGCGAGATGACCATGAACATGCCCATGCACCCGCGCCCCGGGGGCCGGCTGACGGCCCCCGCTCCGGACGCGCACATTACGGTGCGCGGCCTGAGCAAGCGGTTTGGGGATGTGCCGCTCTATGCCGACTTCGACGTGGATTTCCCGCGCGGGGAGATCGTCACCATCTTCGGCCCGAACGGGTGCGGAAAAAGCACGCTGATCAACATGATCGCCGGCCTCATGTCCTATGACGACGGCATCATTACGATCGGCGGCAAGCCGATGAAGGGTGCGAAGATCGGCTACGTGTTTCAGAACTATCGCGAGGCCTTGTTCCCTTGGATGCGGGCGATCGACAATATCCATTACCCTCTGAAGCTCGAAGGGTGTGGCCGGCAAGAACGCACGCGCCGCGTCGAGCGGGTGCTGGCGGACTTCGATCTCAAGTTCGATCTGAACCGCTACCCCTACGAGCTCTCCGGCGGACAGCAGCAGACGGTTTCGATCATCCGCTCGCTCGTGGTGGAGCCTGAGGTCATGTTCCTTGACGAGCCGTTCTCGGCACTCGACTACGAGATGACACTGCAGATCCGCGACCAGTTGCAGCAGGTCTTCATGACGACGAAGACAACCACGATCATCGTCAGCCATGATCTCGAGGAAGCGGTCTATCTCTCCGACCGTGTTCTCTTGCTGACGCGGCGGCCCACGTCGATTGCCGACTATGTCACGTTCCCCGCGCCGCGGCCGCGCAATCTTGCGACCCTGTCCGATCCCGAGTTCGTGCGGGTGAAAGCGCACTGCCTCGAGGTTTTTCAGCGCGAGGTGCGCCGCGCCGAAGCCTCCGCCTGATGCCGGGAAGACAGCAATGCAGGACACAGCCCTCGAATCATTCCGCCTATTCGTGGTCGGCGCGCATCTTTCCGGCGAGCCGTTGAACCATCAGCTCACAGCGCTGAACGGTCGGCTCTCCCGGGCGGTGCGCACCGCGCCGTGCTATCGCCTGTTCGCGCTTCCCGGAATGCCGGCGCGACCGGGCATGATCCGCGCTGTGGCATCGGCGGGCGCGATCGAGGGGGAAATCTGGATGCTGCCGCCGGATTCGTTCGGCCGTTTCGTTCATGCAGTGCCCGCACCACTCACGATCGGCAGGATCGAGTTGGAGAGTGGCGAGTCCGTTTCCGGCTTCCTCTGTGAATCTTACGCGACCGCCGGCTGTCCCGAGATCACGGCATATGGAGGCTGGCGCCGCTATCGGGAGACGTTGCTGCAGACGCTCCTGGCATCGGCGGCTTCGTGACCGCATAGCCGTTCCGGTTCAACGCGCCCGCCACGGCGGTCCACTGGAGGACCGCGACGCGCAGGCTGTTGCGGGCGAATCGGCTGTTTGCGATCCCAAGGGCGAGCGGGTCCTTCCCCGCTTTCAGGGCCGCCCACGCGCGGTGCTTCACTTCGAGCAGGTCCGCATCGCCGAACTGACGCAGGATCACCTGAAAAGATTCGTGGACGGCGGAATGGAAGGGCCGCCTGCGTCCGAGCGCGTCCTTGGCGGGATGCGGTGGATAGACATGGGCGCAGGGTATCCACCCCTCGGGAATGGGCTCGGTCGCCGCGTGCGTCATCCCGTGGCGCAGAAGATTCGGCAGGACGTGCGTATGGGGGCCTTCCGGGCTCCTCCCTTCCGCCGGCGGGATCGGCTGAAACACCTCGATGCGGCCGAAACGGCAGGCAAACACCCGATGCGGGGAATGCCGCAGGATCGCCGACAAACCCCGGCTCTGCGAATCGAACAGCGAGCGACCTGCTTGGGCGCGCAGGACCATGATCAGGTCCGGGTCTGCGGTGCGAACGCAGGCGTCGAGCTGCAGCGCGCCGAGGCCGAGATCAAACAATAATGCGCTGCGGTCTCCCGCACGGATGGCAGCCGCATCGGATCCAAGCTCGGTCAGGACGGTACGGCGACCCATGGCGCAGCGGTCCGCCGGCAGGCAGAGTGCCACGCGATGGTTCCAGCTTTCACGAGACGCCGTTTCCGACGCGACCAGACGCACCTCGTCCAGCCGGTCGAAGCGGATCGCGCCGCGCGCGGTGCAGGCGGACAGCATTCCGTCCTTGCAGGTGATGTGCACGGGCTCATGCGGATCGCGCATGAACTCCGCGATCGCGCCGAAGGTCCCAAGGCTCCACTGGCTGCCGGCGTCGTCGAGCCGGGAAAGCAGGAATGCAGGAACTTGCACCCTGCTTACCCGGTCTTGCGAAGAGCTGCCTTGCCGATCGGCGCGGGGCTGTAATCCCGGGTCGGCGCAGCGAAGCCGCAGCTTGTGCCGTCGACGACCTTCACCTCGTCTTCCCACGGGAGACGATAACGACCGGCGACCAGGTCCTGCATGTAGGTATAGGGACAGTCCTGCGCGCCCCCTTTGACCGCGACATAGCCGCGGTGACCGAACTGATAGATGTTGTTCTCCACGCCCCAGTGGATGCGCGCCTCGTCGCATAGGCGCGGACGCACTTCGGCGGTGATAATCTCGTCGGGCTTGTTGTTGCCGGTGACGAGCGGCACGCCGTCGTAGTTGACGATCATCCCCTCGCCCATCGAGTTGAAGCTGCCGTCGTCGCCGCAGAGACACACGCTCGCCGTGTACATGAGATTGCAGAACGCGTTCGCCTGGTTGGTGACATGCCATGAATGCCTGATCGGCGCCGTGTAGCCCGCGGTGCGGATCATGATGTTCGCGCCCTTGTAGGCGGCCTCGCGCGCCATCTCCGGAAACATGCCGTCGTGGCAGATGATGAGCGCGAGCTTGCTGCCGTTCGGTCCGTCGCAGACGGGAATGCCGATGTCGCCGGGCTCCCAGGGCTCCACCGGCACCCAGGGATGCATCTTGCGATAGTAGAGTTGGATTTCTCCCTTATCGTCGATGATGATCCCGCTGTTGAAGGGATTGCCGCCGGGGTTGAGCTCCATGATGGAGAAGCAGCCCCAGATCTTGTTGTCGACGCATGCCTGCTTGAAGCGCGCGACCTCCGGGCCATCCAGTGTGCACATGATCTCCGGATTGATGTCCATGCTGAGGCCATGCAGCGCGTATTCGGGGAACACCACGAGATCCATCGTCGAGAGATTGCGGCGCGCCTTGCCGACGAGATCGCAGATGCGATCCGTCTGCTTCGCGAGATCCTCCTTCGTCACGACCCACGGGTTCTGCAACTGCACCAACCCGATGACGACGCCGTCCGGCGCTTTGTTCAAACCACCCAAACCGCTCATGGGATCCTCCTTCGGTTCCTTTGCCGGGTTGCTCCATGCAACTCGCGTACCGGCTGCGATTTCTCGAGAACCCTCGGATTTTCAGGCGGTTGCTTCGGTCGGACGCTCCGCCCGGTGCACGGTCGTGATGTTTCGTGCGCCAGCCTCGCCCGATTAGCCGATTAGCGGCGCTTATGAGCCCCAAAAACCGTGGAACAGGCGCGTTCCGCGCTTCGCGGAACGCGCTGGCACCGACGTTGCATTGCTGCGTGCAGACGGCCCAGCATTGAGGTGTTTGATGGCTCAGAAGGACCAGGAGACGAAGTCCGATCCGACGCACGACGCCGCGTGTCCATGCGGCTGCGGCGGCTCGGTCGAGGAGCATCGCGGCGAGCTCGGCGCGGCGATGATGCCGCAGGACTACGCAGGCAGCGAGCAGTACGTGGATCGGCTGGTCGAGACCGCTGTACTGCGTTCGATGTTTCCCAATCCTGTTGGACGCCGGGCCTTCCTCAAGGCCGTCGGCGCGTCAACGGCGCTGGCCGCGATCGCCGATGTCTTTCCCCTTTCGACCATGCAGGCGATCGCACAGGAAACGAAAGGACTGGAGAAGTCGAAGCTCAATATCGGCTATGTGCCGATCACCTGCACCGTTCCCATTCTGCTCGCGCACGCAATGGGCGAATATCAACAGGAAGGTCTCGACGTCACGCTCGCCCGCACACCGGGCTGGGCCATCGTGCGCGACAAGATGAACACCAGCGAGTTCGATGCCTCGCATCTCGTGCTCGCCATGCCGATGACCATGACGCTCGGTGTCGGCTCACTGCCGATCAAGACCTACGTGTCGACCGTGCAGAATGTGAACGGCAATGCCATCACGCTGCACGTCAAGCACAAGGAGCGGCGCGATCCGAGGACCTGGAAAGGATTCAAGTTCGGCATCCCGCATGAGCATTCCATGCACGCGATGCTCCTGCGCTATTACCTTGCGGAACACGGCCTCGATCCGGACAAGGACGTCGAGCTTCGCGTCTATCCGCCACCGGACTCGGTCGCCAACATGGCAGCCGGCAACCTCGACGGCATGCTGTTCGCGGAGCCGTGGGGACAGCGAGCGGTCTTCGAGGGCGTCGCGTTCGTGCACCTGCTCACGCGCGACATCTTCCCGGGGCATCCCTGCTGCACGCTCTCGGTGACCGAGAAATTCATCAAGGAGAACCCCAATACCTACGGCGCCATGTTCCGCGCCGTGGTTCGAGCCACCGAGTTCGCCGACAAGAAGGAGAACCGTGCGAAAGTCGCCGATCTCCTGGCGCCGGTGCAGTATCTCAATCAGCCGAAGACCGTGCTCGAGCAGGTGCTGTTCGGCCGCTTCGCCGACGGACTCGGCAAGGTGGTGACGGTGGAAGACCGCATCGGCTTCCAGGCGTTCCCCTACGAGTCGACGGCGGTGTGGCTGCTCACGCAGTTGCGCCGCTGGAACATGATCCCGGCCGACGTGAACTATCATGAGCTCGCGAGCACGGTATTCCTCTCCACCGACGCGGCCAAGCGCATGCGCGAGATGGGGCTGACGCCGCCTGAATCTCCCATGATCAAGCACGCGATTCTCGGCAAGGAATTCGACCCCACCAAGCCGGACGAGTATCTCAAGAGCTTCGCGATCCGGCGCGCATAACAAGGAGCGATCATGACCATGACGCGCGGCTATCATGACATCGGCGGCGACCCGGCCGGCCCTGTCCCCAAGACGGAGCTTCCCTGGCTCCACTGGGAGAAACAGGTTGAAGCCGTGCGCAATCTCCTCGGCGACGGGACGCGCCGCATTATCTCGCTCGACGAGATGCGGCGCGGCTTCGAGTCCTTCGGGATCGAGAAGTACGCGAAGCTTTCCTTTTACCGGCGGCGTGTCGAGGCGATGATCGACATCCTGATCGAAAAGGGCGTGATCACGCGCGAAGAGCTCGACGCGGAGATCGAAGCCGTGCGTGCCCGCTGGAACAACGTCTAGCGGGCACGCACAATGAAGGCACGTTTTCAAGCCGGCGACCGGGTGCGCGTGCTGCACCTCGGTAAGACCGGCCACATCCGGACGCCCTTCTACGTGCGCGGCAGGACCGGAACGGTGACCGAACTATGCGGCTATTTCCTCAATCCCGAGGAACTGGCAGTCGGCAACACGGCCGGCCCGGTGGTGCCGCTTTATCGCGTGAGCTTCCCGCAGACCGAGCTCTGGCCCGACTACCAGGGCCCCGCTCACGACGCGCTCTCCATCGAAATCTACGACCACTGGCTGGCAGCAGGGTGAAACGAGCATGAGCCATTCGCACGATCATACACACGACCACGGCCATGACGGGGCGCATGCTCCCCATCCCGCGCTCGTCGTGGAGGATGAGGCCGGAAACCTAGAGGGACAGATCATCATCGACGCCCTGCAGAACATCCTGGTGCGGAAGAACCTGCTCGCGCCCGAGGAAGTGACGCAGGAGATCGAGAAGATCGAATCGCCGGGTGTGCATCTCGGCGCCAAGATCGTAGCGCGTGCGTGGGTCGATCCGGCATTCAAGGAACGACTGCTTGCGAACGGCAAGTCGGCTGCGGCCGAGCTCGGCATCAAGGTCGGCGAGGCGCAACTGATCGTGGTCGAAAACACGGAAGCGCTGCACAACCTGATCTGCTGCACGCTCTGCTCCTGTTATCCGCGCTCGATCCTCGGCCAGCCGCCGTCCTGGTACATCAGCAAGGCGTACCGCGCGCGGGCCGTGCGCGAGCCGCGGGCGATCCTCGGCGAGTTCGGCCTCGATCTGCCGAACGATATTGAATTGATCGTGCACGACAGCAACGCCGACATGCGCTACCTCGTGCTGCCGCAGCGGCCGGCGGGCACGGAAGGCATGAGCGAAGCGCAGCTTGCCGAGCTCGTGACGCGGGACTGCATGATCGGGGTGGCAAAGGTCGCGCCGCCAGCCCAAGGCGCTTCTTAGCCGGTCTTCAGCTGCTCGGCATCAAGCACGGCACCGATGCGAATTGCTGCCTCAGTGTGACGCGCGAGCACGCGAAGCGCCCCGGCCCTTTCGTGTTCGTGCGGCAGGAAAAGTTGCGCAAACTGTGTCCGTGTCAGCGGCGCGCGCCGGCGGGTGATGATCGCGTCGAACCGGCCGAGATCCGCCGGATTCAGCTCGTCCACCGGCGTAAGCGCCGCCGGCATGCCGATCTTGCCGTTCAGCTTCTCCAGGCCGGCGCCGGCGACGACCGCAATGGCGAGGGATCCGGTGCCGCGGCCGACGTCGTCGGTCAGGCGCCGGCACAGCGCGTCGCCTGCCCCTGCGCCAAGCTCCGCCGCGTCCGCGACCACCGCGAGGTCGCGGCAGGAACGCGCGAGGAAAGCACGACTGCCGCCGATCGGCAGCAATGCGCGCACGCCGAACACCGCCAGGCTTTCCGCATCGGACTCGAATGACACCACGAACGCCGCGATGCCGGCTGCGACTGCACGTGCTGCGTCGATCAAAGAGAGGCCGGTTGCGTCGAGGCGGATTGCGCCGGCCTGTTCGAGCGAAGCGATCGGCGCGTCGGGCCCACGTCCCACGACGAGAAACGGAACGCCCGGCAGCGCCAGCGCCGTGGCCTGCGCCGGTGCGACGTCGATTTCTGCGGCGTGCTGCAGGGCGTTTGCCATATCGAAACGCGTCGCCATGTCGTCGGCAGCTTCGATCCGCGCCTGCACGAGCCGCATCAGAGCGCTCGCCGACAGCGATCCCTCGCGCACCGCGGCAGCGAGATAGGCCGCCTCCTCCAGGAGAGGATCAGGAACGAACATCCGCGGGCTGCTTGCTCATTTCGTCGGTTGTATTCATGACGCCGGCTGCATGGAAGTCGCGCACGGGCGCGGTCTTGCGCAGCTCGTTGCCGATGGAAATTCCCTGTGCCACGTCGACGAACGCGCGGGTGATCGGGGGCATCGGATCGCGTTCCTGCACCAGCAGGCCGATTTCATTGGATTCGGTCGGCTCGACGAGCGGGATCGGGACCGTCCGGTTCCAGTCGCCGATGAGATAAAAGAACGAGTCCGGCACAATGGTGAACCATTGCCCCGAGCGGACGTGCGAGCAGAGCGTCACCGCACAGTTCGTCTCGATCACCGTGCGCGCGACGGTGCCTACCTGCTCGAAGATGCGGTTCACGATCATCCGGTTGAGCATGTCCGGCGTGAGCAGACA
>Ga0180222_1000235_pt1 | contig 91473 bp, 88 predicted proteins | sample eDN5th37CKraftOP_FD_151336 | JGI IMG/M metagenome (GOLD analysis project Ga0180222, IMG submission 151336) | Enriched Organic Plus compost microbial communities from Emeryville, California, USA - eDNA 5th pass 37_C Kraft OP (version 2) (version 2) ... | reverse complement strand
GTGGACGCCGAGCTTGAGGATGCGCCGCATCTCGCCGATCCAGCTCGGGCGCACCCAATAGGCATGGTAGTGCGTCGAGCGCGCCACCTCCGGCACCCACAGCTTGCCGTCGAGCGTGTCGCGCGCGATCCGCTTGGCGATCTCCCAGGCGTCCGGCTCGGTGACGACGTCGGGGATGCCGTCGCAGGCAAAGGTGAATTGACAGGCGAGATGGCGGTGCGCGTTCTGATAGACCACGCCGCACACGTCGGACGGATAGAAGCCGGAGAACACGCGGTTGAGCACCACCTGCGCCACCGCCATTTGGCCGCGCACCGGCTCGCCGCGCGCCTCGAAATAGACGGCGTTGGCGAGACATTTCTCCGCCTTGGCACGCGCCTTGGTGTCGGGCTGCAGGCCGAGCCGCTCTGCCGGCGTCCGCGGGCGATGACCGGCGCCGGTCACCTCGCCTTTGACCGCGACGCTGACGCCGCCCTTGTCGGCATCGGCCGCCGCATCCGGCGCGAGCGCGGACAGCTTGATATCGGGATCGGGCGCGGGCGCGACCACGACCGGCTCCTCGCCCGGCGACCACGGAATGATCGACTGCACGCTCGCGGTCGGGTCGATGCCGAACAGCATCTTCGCCGTGTCGTCGGCCGCGGCGGACCCGGCCCGCGCAGCGAGATGGGGCGGCGGCAGGTCCTTGTACGGCAGCTCGACGGTATCGACGGTCTCCGGCGTAGCGAACTCGTAGTCCGGGAACGGCTCCGGCAGCCGGTCCGCCGTCTGCGGCTCGGCGCGCGCCGGCCGCTCGCGCGGAACCAGCGCGTCGCCCTTCCTGGCGCGGTTGATCTTGGGAAAGCTCAGCGGCGGCGGACCGACCGGGTCGCCGAGCGGATTGCCGGAGTTCAGCGCGATCAGCTCCGCCACCAGCGGCCGCGGCATTGCGGTGCCGACCGGACTCGGAAAGCTGAAGGTCGCGGCATGGATGGTGCCGAACGGCGAGGCGATGACGTGGGTGCGGGCTCGCGCGACGACGGCGGGCTGCGAGGCGATCAGCGAGGCGATGTCGGAATGGTGGACCTGGTTCGGCGACAGCAGGAAGATTGCTGCGGCGAGGCCGAGCGCGGCGCGGCCGCCGGTCCGCCGCCGATGCACAATCCCTGTTCCCGCGCGGACACAACTCACGCGACGCACCACCACACAACCGGACTGCCGCCGGAATGGCGACAAGACGACCGGTTTTGTTATGGCCCGATTAACCTTGCGAACGGGTTAACCGCCCGCGGCGCGCGAAGCGACGATCCGGAATCCGGAAAATGCAAAGAGACTCGGTGAGGCTGGATTCCGGGTTCGTGTCCATAGCGTCGACGATCCGCGTGGACGCATCGATGGACGTGTCCCGGAACGACGGGGGCATTTTCAGCAACCCGTCAGAAGAAATTGACCGTCGCGCCGCCGAGGCTGGCGACCGCCATCATGGCGCCGAGCGCGATGATGAAACCGGAAAAGCGCACCGGCATCGACACCATGCCGCTGGTGGTGCTGCCGCCGCGCAGGAAGCAGGCGACATCGAACGCTGCGAGCGCGATCAGGATCAGAAGATAGGACGGCAGGTTCAGGGTCTGCAGCGTGGGAAATTCCACCAGCGCAGCGCCGACGGCGACGCCGACCGCAAGCGAGAAGGCGAAGAAGTAATGCGCAAGCGTGAATGCCATCGGATCGCTCCTGCGCACGGCCCGCGCATCCGGCGGGCCGCAGCGCGGCTGCCGGATGCGCGGGCCGAAGCCGCCTACATCTTCACGCCGCGCTCGGTGAAGAACTTGGCCGCGCCGGGATGCCACGGCACCGGCGAGTTGGCCTTGACCTGGTTCTCGACCGAGAAGCTGTTAGCCTCCTTGTGCACGGCCACGAGGTCGGCCTTCTTCTCCACCATCAGCTTGACGATGTCATAGGCTTCCTTGTCCGACATCTTGTCGCTGGTGACGAGGATGTTCCACACCGCGGTCGCCTTGTTGTCCTTGTCCTGGCCGGGATAGACGCCGGCCTTGATCGGCGTGGCGGCATAGAGGTTGCCGTACTTCTCGTTCATCTTCCCGACCAGCTCAGCGTGGTCGATCAGCTTGAGCTTGATGCCGGGTGTGGCGCCAAGATCGGTCACCGCCGAGGTCGGCAGGCCGCCGACCCAGAAGAACGCATCGATCTTGCGGTCCTTGAGGGCATTGGCGGATTCCGCGACGCCGAGCCGCTCGCGCTTCATGTCCTTGTCGCGGTCGAGCCCGGCGGCCTCGATAACGCGGAACGCCATCACCTCGGTGGCGCTGCCGCCCGAGCCGGTGGAGACCCGCTTGCCCTTGAGGTCCGCGATCGAATTGATGCCGGTGCCCTCGACGGTGACGACGTGCATCACGTTCGGATACAGCACCATCAGCGTGCGCAGCTCGATCTTGCCGCTCTTGAACTTGTCCTGGCCCTTGTAGGCGTCGAGCGCGGCGTCCGCCATCGAGAAACCGATCTCGCTCTGTCCGGAGCCGATCAGCTTGAGATTGTCGACCGAGCCGCCGGTCACCTCGGCGGTCGCCTGCACGCCGGGCAGATTCTTCGACAGCAGATTGGCGAGGCCGCCGCCGATCGGATAGTAGACGCCGCCGGTACCGCCGGTGCCGATCGCAATGGTGCGCTGCTGCGCCTGCGCCGCCCCGAACGACAGCGCCAGCGCCGCGATGCCGGCCAGCAGGCCGGCGGCGGGAGCGGCCAGACGGTGTTTCAGCGTTTGCATCATTCACTCCTCCCTGACGATCATCGTGTTGTCCGCGGCGCCGGGCGGGCGCTGCGTTTTCCATTGCCATAGCAGCAAAACCGCGCCGAGGGCCAGACCGAACGGCGCCGGATAGGGAATGTCGAAGCCGGTGACCAATTCCATCAGCGCCTCGAGCAGGCTCGGAAACACCAGCAGCAGGCCGGCGAGCAGGAACAGCGCGCGCTCGGCCGGCAGGGTGCGGCGAATGGCCCAGCCCTGCGCCGCGGCGGCGAGCGCGGCGAGCCCGGCACCAGTGACCGCGGTGATCCACAGGATGCTGTAGATCGAGCCGTCCTTCGGGATCTTCATCAACAGGCCGATGCCCTGCGGATCGAGCACGAACACGAACGGCACCAGGAACGCCGGGATCGTGTATTTCCACGCCTGCATCGTGGTCTTGTAGGGATCGCCGCCGGTGATCGCGGCGGCCGCGAACGGCGACAGCGCGGTCGGCGGCGACACCTCCGACAACACCGCGTAATAGAAGATGAACATATGCGCGGCATAGTCGGGCACGCCGAGCTTGATCAGCGCCGGCGCCGCGATCACCGCGCAGATGATGTAGGAGGCGGTCACCGGCACCGCGAGGCCGATGATCCACACGATCAGACTGGTATAGATCGCGGTCAGCAGCAGGCTGCCGCCGGCATAGTCGATCACGATCGACGAGAACTTCAGGCCGAGCCCGGTCAGCGTGACGACGCCGACGATGATGCCGGCCGAGGCGCAGGTGGTGGCGGCGCTGAGCGCGCTGATCGAACCCTGCGACAGCGCCTGGACGAGCTTCCTCGGGAACAGCGCGGTGTCGCGGTTGAGGAACGACAGCGCGAAGGCGAGCACCGTCGAGTAGAACACCGACAGCATCGGCGAGAAGCCGATCACCATGAACACCACGACGGCGACCAGCGAGACGAAATGGAAGCCGTAGCGCCGCGTCATCTCGCCGAGCGACAGCTCGGATTTCAGCACCACATTGCGCGCGCCGAAACGGAAGGCGTCGAGTTCGACCATGAACAGCAGCGACGCATAGTAGAGCAGCGTCGGGATCGTCACCATCCAGATGACGTCGAGATAGCTGATCTTGAGGAACTCGGCGATCAGGAACGCGGCGGCGCCGAGCACCGGCGGCGAGATGATGGCGCCGAGCCCGCCGGCGGCAAGAAGACCGCCGGCCGCGTTCTTCTCGAAGCCGGCCTTGGCCAGCATCGGATAGGCCACGGTGCCGATCATCACCGTGGTGGCGACGCCGGAGCCGGACGGCCCGCCGAGCAGGAACGAGGACGCCACCACGGCGCGGCCGGCGCTCGACGGCTTGCCGCCCATCACCGCCAGCGAGAAGTCGATGAAGAACTTGCCGGCGCCGGAATATTGCAGGATCGCGCCGTAGATCGTGAACATGATGATCAGCGTCGCAGAGACGTCGACCGCGACGCCGAAAATGCCCTCGAGCGTGATGAACAGATGGCCGGTGAGCCGCGCCACGTCGAAGCCGCGATGCGTCCATGGCGGCGGCAGGTGCGGCCCGAGCATCGCGTAGACGATGAACAGGATCGCGACCACCGGCATGATCGGCCCGGTGGTGCGGCGCGCCGCCTCCAGCACCAGCACGATCAGGACCACGCCGAGGATCACGTCCCAGCGCTCGGGCACCGCGGCGCGGTCGGTGAAATCGTCGCCACCCAACAGCGCATAGGCCATGACCGCGATGCCGAGCAGGCCGGGAACGACGTCGAACCACTGGATGCGGTTGCGAAAGCGCGCAGCGAGCGGAAACAACAGAAAGCTCAGGAGCAGCACGAAGGCGACGTGGGTGTAGCGCAGCGGCTGCGTCGGCACGATCTCGTAGGCGGCATAGAGGTGGAACAGCGTCATCGCCACCGCGATGGCCGTGACCGCCCTGCCGCTCCAGCCCGACAGGCGGTTGGCGGCGCCCTCCTCCTGCTGGACGTATTCCTCGGCCTTGCGCAGCCTCTCCTCGGTGATGACCTGCTCCGGCGCGGCCAAGTCCTGCGCCGCCGGCTCTTGGCCGACTGTATTTTGGCCGGCTGGGTTTTGCCCGGCTGATTTTTGCGCGGCCGGTGTGCCCTCGTCCGCCATAAGCCCCCCATTCCCGCCCTGGACCGAGGCTAGCATGGAGAAAATCACCCGTCATACGCTTGAAATTCGCCGTGACTTCGGCTTCCGGCGGGGGCGCCGTTCCAAACTGTTAACCATAAATAAAGACCGGCCCCGAATACTCGCAGCGCTTCCGGAAAACTGGACGCCCGATGCTCGACAGCGCCATGAACGTCCTTGCTGATCAGAGCGCAGGGATCGCGCTCGTCGCACTGGCGATCGTCGCGGCGCTCGCCTGGCGATGGCGCCGGCAGAACCGCTATCTCGTCCAGGCGCTCGACGCGATGTCGCAAGGCTTGTGCCTGTGGACTGGCAAGGGCCGGCTGCTGTTGTGCAACCGGCGCTACATCGAAATGTATTCGTTGTCGCCCGACGTGGTGAAGCCCGGCGCCTCGCTGCGCGACATCGTCAGGCATCGGCTGGAGCGCGGAAACTTCCACGGCGACATCGATCAATATGTCGACGGCATCCTCGCGCGCAGCAAGCTGCGCCGGGCCAGCGTGCATACGTTCGAGATCAATGGCCGCACCATCTCGGTCAGCGAGCGTCCGACGGCGGTCGGCTGGATCGCCACCCACGACGACGTCACCGAGCTGCACCGGATCGAGCTCGAGCGTGTGCGGTCCGCCGAAGAAGCGCGCCGGCGCGACGCCGTCGAAGGCGCGATCGCCGAGTTCCGGCCGCAGATCGAGAACCTGGTGTCGATCCTTTCCGAAAACGCGAGCGCGATGCGGCTGACCGCGACCACGCTGTTCAGCGCCTCGCAGCAGACCTCGACGCGCGCCGCCGATGCGGTGCAGGCGTTCAACGAAGCTTCGGCCAATGTCGAAACCGCCGCGGCGGCTTCCGACGAGCTCTCCAGCTCGATCGCGGAGATCAGCCGCCAGCTCGTTCACGCCTCCGAGGTGGTGCGGCTCGCTACCGCCGAGGCCGAGGCGACCGACACCGAGATCGGCGGCCTCGCCGAGGGCGCGCAGAAGATCGGCGATGTGGTCAAGCTGATCCGCGCCATCGCCGAGCAGACCAACCTCCTGGCGCTCAACGCCACCATCGAGGCGGCGCGCGCGGGCGAGGCCGGCAAGGGCTTCGCCGTGGTCGCCGGCGAGGTGAAATCGCTCGCGGTGCAGACCGCGAAGGCGACCGAGGAGATCACCAGCCACATTTTCGGAGTGCAGGCCTCGACCGCGAGCGCCGTCGAGGCGATCCGCCGCATCGCCAAACGGATGCAGCAGATCAACCAATATGCCTCCTCGGTATCGGCCTCGGTCGAGCAGCAGAGCGCCGCCACCGGCGAGATCTCGCACAATGTCACCGGCGCGGCGAAAGGCACCGCCATGGTGGTCAATGTGCTGAGCGAGGTGGCGGGCGCCACCACCGAGACGCGCTCCTCGGCGGAGACAGTGCTCGGCGCCTCGCAATCGGTCGAGGCCGCGGTGGCGAAGCTGCGCGCCAGCGTCGAAGGCTTCCTGACCAAGGTGGCGGCGTAGCGAGGCCGCAGCGGCACGGACCGTTCCGCGCCGTCCCGCCTATGCCTGGCTGGCGACGTCCTTGCCGATCGCGGCCTGCGCCGCGGCGAGCCGCGCGATCGGCACGCGGAACGGCGAGCACGAGACGTAGTCGAGCCCGGCGCTGTGGCAGAACGCGACCGATGCCGGATCGCCGCCATGCTCGCCGCAGATGCCGACCTTGAGCTTGCGGCGCGTCTTGCGGCCGCGCTCGACGCCGATCCTGACCAGCTCGCCGACGCCGTCGCGATCGATCGAGATGAACGGATCGCTCGCGAGAATGCCGCGCTGGGTGTAGATGCCGAGGAAGCTTGCGGCATCGTCGCGCGAAATGCCGAACGCGGTCTGCGTCAGGTCATTGGTGCCGAACGAGAAGAACTCCGCGGTCTCGGCGATCTCGCCGGCCATCAGCGCGGCGCGCGGCAGCTCGATCATGGTGCCCACCTGGTAGTCGAGGCTGGCGCCGGTCTCGCGCTTCACCGCTTCGGCGATGGCGTCGATGCGCTCCTTGATCAGGTCGAGCTCGGCCTTGGTGGCGATCAGCGGCACCATCACCTCCGGCACCACCGGCTTGCCGGTCTTCTTCGCGGTCTCGACCGCAGCCTCGAAGATGGCGCGCGCCTGCATCTCCGCGATCTCCGGATAGGCGATCGCCAGCCGGCAGCCGCGGAAGCCGAGCATGGGGTTGAACTCGGACAGCGCCAGGGCGCGGTCGGCAAGCTTCTTCGGATCGGTGCCCATCGCCGCGGCGACCGCCTGCAGTTCCTTATCGGTATGCGGCAGGAACTCGTGCAGCGGCGGATCGAGCAGCCGGATCGTCACCGGCCGGCCGTCCATGATCTCGAACAGCTCGACGAAATCGGCGCGCTGGAACGGCAGCAGCTTGGCGAGCGCGGCCCGGCGCTGCGTTTCTTCATCCGACAGGATCATCTCGCGCACCGCCTGGATGCGCGTGTCCTCGAAGAACATGTGCTCGGTGCGGCATAGGCCGATGCCTTCCGCGCCGAACCGGATCGCAGCGCGGGCATCGGCGGGAGTGTCGGCGTTGGCGCGCACGCCGAGCCGGCGCGCCGCATCGGCCCAGCCGATCAGCGTCGCGAACTCGCCGGACAGCTCCGGCTCGATCATCGGAACGCGGCCGGCCAGCACCTGTCCGGTCGAACCGTCGACGGTGATGATATCGCCCTTGCGGAAGCTCTGTCCGCCCGCGGTCATAGTGCCGGTGGCATAGTCGATGCGGATCGAGCCTGCGCCGGAGACGCAGGGCTTGCCCATGCCGCGCGCCACCACGGCGGCATGCGAGGTCATGCCGCCGCGCGTGGTCAGGATGCCCTCGGCCGCATGCATGCCGTGGATGTCCTCGGGGCTGGTCTCGGCGCGCACCAGGATGACGCGGCGGCCGTCCGCCTTGAGCTGGGCAGCCTCGTCCGGGGAGAACACGATCTCGCCCGCGGCGGCGCCCGGCGAGGCCGGCAGGCCGGTGGCGATGACGTTGCGCTCAGCCTTCGGATCGATGGTGGGATGCAGGAGCTGGTCGAGCGAAGCGGGATCGACCCGCATGATCGCCTCCTGCTTGCTGATCAAGCCCTCATTGGCAAGCTCGACGGCGATGCGCAGCGCGGCGCGCGCGGTGCGCTTGCCGGAGCGGGTCTGCAGCATCCACAGCTTGCCCTGCTCGACCGTGAACTCGAGGTCCTGCATGTCGCGGTAGTGACGCTCGAGTTTGTTGTAGATGCGGCTGAGCTCGGCATAGGCCTTCGGCATCGCCGTCTCCATCGACGGCTTGTCGGAGTTGGCCTCGAGCCGCGCGCTCTCGCTGATCTCCTGCGGCGTGCGGATGCCGGCGACCACGTCCTCGCCCTGCGCATTGATGAGGAATTCGCCGTAGAGCTTCTTCTCGCCGGTCGACGGATTGCGGGTGAAGGCGACGCCGGTCGCGGAAGTGTCGCCCATATTGCCGAACACCATGGCCTGGACGTTGACCGCGGTGCCCCAGCTCTCCGGGATATCGTGCAGGCGGCGATAGGTGATGGCGCGCTGGTTCATCCACGAGCCGAACACCGCGCTGATCGCGCCCCACAATTGCTGCTGCGGGTCCTGCGGGAACGGCTGGCCGAGCTCCTCCTCGACGCGCTGCTTGTAGCGCCCGATGAGCTGCATCCAGTCTTCCGCGGTCAGCTCGGTGTCGAGGCTGTAGCCATGCTTCTCCTTGTGCAGGTCGAGAATTTCCTCGAAACGGTCGTGGCCGATGCCGAGCACGACGTCGGAATACATGGTGATGAAGCGGCGATAGCTGTCATAGGCGAAGCGCCGGTCGCCGGACTTCGCCGCCAGGGCTTCGACCGTCTCGTCGTTGAGACCGAGATTGAGCACGGTGTCCATCATGCCCGGCATCGAGGCGCGCGCGCCGGAGCGCACCGAGACCAGGAGCGGATTGGTGCGGTCGCCGAAGCTCTTACCGGTGAGCCGGCCGATCTGCGCCAGCGCCGTGTCGACCTGGGCGCGCAGCTCCTTCGGATAGGTGCGGCCGTTGGCGTAGTAATAGGTGCAGACCTCGGTGGTGATGGTGAAGCCCGGCGGCACCGGCAAGCCGAGATTGGCCATCTCGGCGAGATTGGCGCCCTTGCCGCCGAGCAGGTTTTTCATGTCGGCGCGGCCTTCGGCCTTGCCGCCGCCGAAGCTGTAGACCCATTTGGCCTTGCGCGATGATGGCGCAGATTTGGCCGTCGGCGCAGCCTTGGCGCGCCGGATCGCGTTTTTGCCCGCAGGCTTGTTAGCAGGCTTGGCGGCGGGCTTGCCGGCCGGCTTTGCGGCGCGCTTGGCGGCGCCCGTCGCGGCGGATTTGCGTGCGGGCTTTTTCGGGGCTTTGGAAACGGCTGTCTTTGCCCTCGCGAGCGGGCGCTTGGATTGTCTGGCCATGACTCAACGGGTCTGAAAGCGATGTGGACGAGCCGTTAAAACCACGCCGGAGCCCCCCAAGGCAACCCCACCGGAAGAATTAGCGGAAAATCCCCAAACCCATGACGCCGGCAAAAATCAGATACAGCGCGACGATGAGGTTCAAGAGTCGCGGCATGATCAGGATGAGAATGCCGGCGATGATCGAGACGATCGGCGTCAGATGCGCGAAGGTGATGACCATGAGCGGTCCCCGGTTGTGGCCCCGGGAGTAACGGCGACCGGCGCGACTGGTTCCGCCGGCGGCGCCCGCGCGCGGAACGCGGCGCAGGCGCCGATCAGCCCTCGATCCGCGAGAAATCCGCCACCGCGCGCGTCGCCTCGCGGATTTCGTTGAGCAGCCTCAGCCGGTTCTCGCGCAGCGCCTTGGCGTTGGGCGAATCGGTGACATTGACCGTGACCTTGTCGAAGAAGGCATCGACGTGCGGGCGCAGCTTCGCCATGGCGCTCATGGCCGCGGCGAAGTCCTCCTTCGCCACGGCGGCGGAGGCTTCGACCTTCGCGAGCGTGATGGCCGCGGCAAGTGCCTTCTCCTCCGGCGCTTCGAGCAAGGCGGAACTGGTCTCGCCGGAATAGCTCCTGCCGTCCTTCTTCTCCTCGATGCGCAGGATGTTGGCGGCGCGCTTGACGCCGGCGAGCAAATTCTTGCCATCGTCGGTGTCGAGGAATTGCGCCAGCGCTTCGACGCGGCGCACGATCAGCGTCAGGTCGTCCTGGCCTGCCAGCGCGAACACGGCATCGACCAGATCGTGCCGCGCGCCCTGCTCGCGCAGTTGCACCTTCAGGCGATCGGCGAAGAAGGCGAGCAGGTTGCTCTCTCCGCCATCGTGCCGCGGCCCGGCGACGACAGCGCTGTGCGCCGCGGTCAGCTTGCTCAAATTCAAACGCAGCTTGTTGTCGAGAATGATGCGGATGACGCCGAGCGCCGCCCGACGCAACGCATAAGGATCCTTCGATCCGGTCGGTTTCTCGTCGATCGCCCAGAAGCCGACCAGCGTGTCGAGCTTGTCGGCCAGCGCGACCGCGACCGACACCGGATCGCTCGGCACCAGATCGTCCGGACCTTTCGGTCGGTAATGATCCTCGATGGCGTGGGCCACCGCCTCGTCCTCGCCCTGCGCCTCTGCGTAATAGCGGCCCATCAGGCCCTGCGTCTCGGGGAATTCGCCGACCACCTCGGTCAGCAGGTCCGCCTTACAAAGCTGCGCGGCGCGCTCGGCCTTAGCGCGATCGGCGCCGACGATGTCGGCAAGCTGGCCGGCGAGCGCGACGATACGGGCGATCCGTGCGGCCTGCGTGCCGAGCTTCTCATGGAACACGATGCCCTCGAATTTCGGCAGACGGTCCTCGAGCCGGGTCTTGAGATCGGTGTCGTAGAAGAACTTGGCGTCGGCGAGCCGGGCGCGGATCACGCGCTCGTTGCCGCCGACGATGGCCTTGCCGCCGTCGCTCGCTTCGATATTGGCGACCATGATGAACTTGTTGGCGAGCTTGCCGGTCTTGGGATCGCGCACCACGAAGCATTTCTGGTTGTTGCGGATGGTGGCGCGGATCACCTCGTCAGGGATGGCGAGGAAGTCCCGATCGAACGAGCCCATCAGCACCACCGGCCATTCGACGAGGCCGGCCGCTTCCGCGAGCAGCCCCGCATCCTCGACCAGCTCGAAACCCTGGGCGAAGGCGAGGTCCTTGGCATCGTGCAGGATGATATCCTGCCGCCGCGCCGGATCGAGCACCACCTTGGCCCTGGCGAGCTTCTCCTCGTAGTCGTGGATGTGCCGGACCGTGATGGCGTCGGGCGCGAGGAAACGGTGGCCGTAGGTGACATTGCCGGAGCTGACGCCGTCGATGCTGAAACGCACCACGTCGGGCTCTTCCGTTTCCGGACCGAAGGTCGCGACCACCGCATGCAGCGGCCGCACCCATTGCAGCGCGCCGGGGCTGGCGGAGGCCGCGCCCCAGCGCATCGCCTTGGGCCAGGGAAAATGGCGAATCACGTCGGGCAGGATCTCGGCGATCACGTCGATTGCCGGCCGTCCCGACTTCTGGATCACGGCGACATAGAAGTCGCCCTTCTTGTCAGGCTGCACCTTGGCCTGATCGATCGATGCCAGCCCCGCTGCCTTCAGAAACCCGGCGATCGCTTGCTCCGGCGCGCCGACGCGCGGACCCTTCTTCTCTTCCCTGACGTCGGGCTGCTTGGCCGGCACGCCCTGCACCGTCAGCGCCAGCCGGCGCGGCGTGACGAAGGCGCGCGCGCCGTCATAGACGAGCCCGGCATCGACCAGCCGGTCGGTGACGAGCTTCTTGAGGTCGTCCGCCGCCTTCGCCTGCATGCGCGCGGGGATTTCCTCGGAGAACAGTTCGAGCAGAAGGTCGGGCATGATCGGTTACGCCGCCCCTCCGCCGGCGGTGGCGAGCCAGGCTTCGCCGCAGGCCTTGGCGAGCTCGCGCACGCGCAGGATGTAGCTCTGCCGTTCGGTGACCGAGATCACGCCGCGCGCATCGAGCAGGTTGAAGACGTGGCTCGCCTTGATGCACTGGTCATAGGCCGGCAGCGCCATCCGGTGATGCTTGCGCTGCGCGTCCCAGCCGGCGTCGAGATAGCGCCGGCACGCGGCCTCCGCCATCTTGAACTGCTCGAACAGCATCGCGGTGTCGGCGTGCTCGAAATTGTGCCGCGAATATTCCTGCTCGGCCTGCAGGAAGACATCGCCATAAGTCACTTTCCCGTCGCCGTCGCGGCCGTTGAAGTTGAGGTCATAGACGTTGTCGACGCCCTGCACGTACATCGCGAGGCGCTCGAGGCCATAGGTCAGCTCGCCCGCGACCGGCGCGCATTCGAAGCCGGCGACTTGCTGGAAATAGGTGAACTGCGACACCTCCATGCCATCGCACCAGCATTCCCAGCCGAGGCCCCAGGCGCCCAGCGTCGGGCTCTCCCAGTCGTCCTCGACGAAGCGGATGTCGTGCAGGCCGGCATCGATGCCGATGGCGGCGAGCGAGCGCAGATACAGGTCCTGGATGTCGGGTGGCGATGGCTTCAGGATCACCTGGAACTGGTAATAGTGCTGCAGCCGGTTCGGATTCTCGCCATAGCGGCCGTCCTTCGGCCGGCGCGACGGCTGCACATAGGCCGCGTTCCACGGCTTGGGCCCGAGCGCGCGCAGCGTCGTCGCCGGATGGAAGGTGCCGGCGCCGACCTCCATGTCATAGGGCTGCAGGATGACGCAGCCCTGCGCCGCCCAGAACTGCTGGAGCGTCAGGATCAGGCCCTGGAACGAACGCGCCGGGTCCTGGTTGACAGCCTGGAGTGATGCGGTTGCGAGCAATTGAGCCCCGCGCATTGACCGATTTTTAGGGACGGAATCGCGCGGACCCTAAAGGCGGTGGCATGGAAGGGTCAAGCCGGCCATCGGTTTACGGGCTATTGAGCCTGTTCGCCTAGCATTGCGGCCAAAGGGATGCGAACGGAGCGCCGAGAAACGGCGTCCGCAGGAGAGCAGGAGCTTGCGCTATGGTGACGCTGATCGGATGTGTGCTGCTGGTGCTGTTCGTGGCGCCGCTCATCTCCGGGAGCCTCGAAACGGTGCGCTCCGAGCGGCCGAGCCTGCGCTCCCGCCAACCCTGAACCCGACCTGAAATCGCCGCGGCCGCCTATTGCGGCCGGTACTCCCCGGTCTCCGGATCGAGGCGCAGATAGGGCCGCCGCTCGCGGTCGGTCACCCGGACGCGCGCCCGTGCGCGCTCCAGCTCCTCGTTGGCGCGGCGCACTTCCCGCACCACCCAATGCACCATGACAGCGCCGCCGAGCGCAACCAGCGTCCATTTGAGCAGCGGCGGAATGACGAACGGCGGCATCGGCAAATCCCCTTCGGTTGGCGACCGCGACAGTGTGAGGCCAAACAAGGCCATTTCTAGGCCGCCATGATGACAGATCCGTCATGCGCGGATTTGATCAGGCCCAATTCCGCCGGCAGTCACAGCCCGTAGCGGGCCCACAGCGCGCGTTCCTCCAGCGCCGAGATGAGGCTGTCCGGCAGTTCGTCCGCGGCGCCGCGCAGCGTGCCAAGGCCGGTATCGAGGCGGGTGCCCGGCATCAGCCGGCCGAGCAAACCGCGCTTCTCGGCGATCAGCGGCGTCTTGACCTTGTCGCCGAAGCGCGCGCGCAAGACGCCGCGCAGATCGCCGATGGCGTCGACCAGGCCGAGCTCCTTGGCGGTTTCCGCGGTCCAGTACTCGCCGGAGAACAGCGTGGCGTCGGCACCGTTGAGCTTACCGCTGCGGCGCTCCTTCACCAGCGCGATGAAGTGGTCGTGGATGTCCTTCTGCACCGCCTTGATGCGCTCCACGTCCTCCGGCTTCTCCGGCAGGAACGGGTCGAGCATGGCCTTGCGCTCGCCCGAGGTGTAGAGCCGCCGCTCGATGCCGAGCTTCTCGATCAGCTTGTGGAAGCCGAAGGTGCCGCCGATCACGCCGATCGAGCCGGCGATCGAATAGGGATCGCAGATAATCTCGTCGGCCGCGCAGGCGACCATGTAACCGCCCGAGGCCGCGACGTCCTCGACGAAGGCGATCACCGGCAGCTTCTTCTCCTCCGAGAGCTGGCGGATGCGGCGGAAGATCAGATGCGACTGCGCCGGCGAGCCGCCCGGCGAATTGATCACCAGCGCCACCGCCTTGGCGCGCTTGATGCCGAAGGCGCGGTCGAGCGAGCGCGTCACCGCGGCAAGCGTCAGGCCGGGCCGCAGCGGCGTCGAGAAACCGATCGCGCCCTGCATGCGCACCACCGGCACCACCGGGATGTCGCTGCGGAAACGCTCGGGGATCAGGGATTGCAGAGTCACGGGCAAACGGCCTCTCGGCTCAGTCGGTCTGCCGCATAGCCGCGGCCGGTTGCGAAGGAGATAGGCGATCGAGACGGCGAATTCAAAGCGCGGCTCCCGATGCCGGCGGCGGTGCGGCGAAACGCAGCGGCGCGGCATGACGCAGCACCGCCTCGATCTCGGCCGATGGCTTGCCCTCCGCGGTGTTCAGTGTCAGCGCTTGACACATTGTCTGCGCCGGTGCCGCGTCCTTGACCGCGCGCACCAGCACGCGGATCGGCGCGGCGTCGGGATGCGGGCGTACCGGGATGATGGCGATGTCCCCGAAGCCTGCCAGCGCGGCGAGCGCCTCCGGGAGGCCGTCGGCACGCCAGATCAGGGTCAGCACCCCGCCCGGCGCGAGCAGCCGCTGCGCGGTCGCGGTCCACAGCGCCAGCGCCTCGGATGCCGCCTGCGGCATCGCATGCGCGCGCCGGCGCAGCGGATCGGGCGAGACCTGCTGGCGCTGCGGATCGTGGAACGGCGGATTCATCAGCACGCGGTCGATGCTGCCGGCAACGATTCCGGCAGCCTCGAACGCGCCCGACACGGTGACGTCGAGATGGAGCACGCGGACGCGATCCGCCAGGTGGTTGAGCCGGACGTTCTCGCCGGCAAGCTCGCACAGCGCCTCGTCGATCTCGGCGAGCACGACGCTCACGCCCTCGACCCGCCGCGCCAGCGCCAGGCCGGCCGCGCCGACGCCGGCGCCGAGATCGACCGCGCGCTGGCCCAGCCGCGCGTCCGTCGCTGCCGCGAGCAGGATGGCGTCGTGGCCGACGCGGTGGCCTCGCTTCGGCTGCCGCAGCACCAGCCGGCCGCCGAGCACGGCATCTTCGGTGATGGCGAGCCCGGCCGAGGCCTTCACGTCCGGGCGCAATTCGTGGCCGAGCCCGGCCTCCTGCAGCAGCCGGCGCGCCGCCGGCACGTCGGCATCGGCAACCAGCACGCGGCGCGGCAGCACGCCGAGCGAGCCTTCCAGCACGCTCATGTTCTGGTCGAACACCAGATGATGGATATGGGCAGCATCGAGCAGCGCGCCGATGGCGCTGACCAGCACCATGTCGTTGGTGCGCACCAGCTCGCGCAACGGCCTATCCCTCCGCCCGGTCCGCCGCGTGGGTTCTGCGGCGCTCCTCGCCGGCGGCGCGGTGGCCGAGATAGGCGAGCAGCTTGAGCTCGCGCCGCCCACGCGTCACCGTGTCGAGCACCAGCCCGCTCGAGATCGCCAGGAATGCGAGCAGCATCAGCCCGGTCGACAGCACCGCGGTCGGCAGCCGCGGCACCAGCCCGGTCTCGACATAGGTCACGGCGATGGGGATGGCGAGGCCGATCGAAGCCGCGGCCAGCACGATCCCGATCGCGGTGAAGAACGCCAGCGGCCGCTCCGAGCGGTACAGCCGGCCGATCGTCCACAGGATGCGGAAGCCGTCGCGCCAGGTGTTGAGCTTGGAGGCGGAGCCTTCCGGCCTTGGGTAATACGGCGTCTCGATCTCGGCGACCGGCAGGCCGAGCTCGAGCGCATGCACGGTGAGCTCGGTCTCGATCTCGAAGCCGCCCGACAGCACCGGGAAGGATTTGACAAAGCGCCGCGAGAACACCCGGTAGCCGGACAGCATGTCGGTGAAGCTGCGGCCGAACACGCGGGTGACAAAGCCGGTCAGCAGCCGGTTGCCGGCGACATGGCCGGCGCGATAGGCCTGCTGCTCGCGGTGGACGCGGGTGCCGACCACCATGTCGAGCCGCTCGTCGAGGAGCCGCGCGATCATCCGCCGCGCGCTCGGCGCGTCATAGGTCGCATCGCCGTCGACCAGCACGTAGATGTCCGCCTCGATGTCGGCGAACATCCGCTTGACGACATGGCCCTTGCCCTGGTGCAGCTCGCGATGCACCACGGCGCCGGCCGCGGTCGCCGCCGCCGCGGTGCCATCGCGCGAATTGTTGTCGTAGACGAACACGGTGGCTTCCGGCAGCGCGGCGCGGAAATCGGAGACCACCTTGGCGATCGCGACCTCCTCATTGTAGCAGGGCACCAGCACCGCGATCCGGTAGCTGCCGATGTCGGCGCTCCGGCGTCCGGCGATGGCCTCGCGTCGCTCCGTCACCCTCTCGCCCCTCCGTCATTCGCCACCGGCGCTGCAGCTAATGCTTGCCGCCCCACCCTAGCGTTTCTATGCTCCCGCGTCCCCGCCTGACCGGAGAAGCGTTTTGGCCGTCATCGTCCCGTTCGAAAGCCAGCCGCATGCCTCGATCAACCGCCTGGTCGATCTCGTCGCATCGGACATGGAGCGCGTCAACACCACGATCCTGGCCCGCACCGGCTCCGAGGTGACGATGATCCCGGAGGTGGCGAACCACCTGATCTCGTCCGGGGGCAAGCGGCTGCGGCCGATGCTGACGCTGGCGATGGCGAAGCTCGCCGGCGTCAGCGGCGACGGCCACGTCAAGCTCGCCGCCGCGGTCGAGTTCATGCACACCGCGACGCTGCTGCACGACGACGTGGTCGACGAGAGCGAGATGCGCCGCGGCAAGCTCGCCGCCCGCATGCTGTGGGGCAACGAGGCGAGCGTGCTGGTCGGCGACTTCCTGCTCGGCCAGGCGTTCAAGATGATGGTCGAGGTCGGCAGCCTGCGCGCGCTCGACATCCTGTCCACCGCCGCGGCGGTGATCGCGGAGGGCGAGGTGATGCAGCTCGCCGCCGCCAAGAACACCGCCACCACCGAGGACGAATATCTCGCCGTGATCCGCGCCAAGACCGCAGAACTGTTCGGCGCCGCCTGCGAGGTCGGCCCGGTGCTGGCGAGCCGCTCCAAGGCCGAGCAAGCGGCGTGCCGCTCCTACGGCATGAATCTCGGCATCGCGTTCCAGCTCATCGACGACGCGCTCGACTACAGCGGCAAGGCGCAGAAGCTCGGCAAGAATGTCGGCGACGACTTCCGCGAGGGCAAGATCACGCTGCCGGTGCTGCTGGCGTTCCGCCGCGGCTCCGACACCGAGCGCGCGTTCTGGAACCGGACTCTGACGCAGGGCGAGATCGGCGACGACGATCTCGATCACGCCATCGCGCTGATGGCGAAGCACCGCGCCATCGAGGACACGATCGGCCGCGCCCACCACTACGGCAGCATGGCCAAGGACGCGCTGGCGCTGATCCCGGCCTGCGACATGAAGTGCGCGCTGGAGGAGACGGTGGACTTCTGCGTGTCGCGCACGCACTAAATGCGACCTGCTCGATACGCCGCCGCTAAAGCAATTCCAGGAAAGTGCGAAGCGGTTTTTCCGTCCGGAATTGCGTGGAAACAACAAGCCAGATCATTTCACCGTTTTCGTGAAACGGTGACATGATCTAGCGCAGCAGCGTCGCCCGGACCCACCAGCCGGGCGCACGGAGCGCCAGCGTCTGCGCCGCGGCCCGTGCGGTGGCGATATCGGCGAAAATGCCGAAGCAGGTCGCGCCCGAGCCGGACATCCGCGCCACCTCCGCGCCGCTCTCCCTCAGCGCTGCCAGCACCGCGCCTATCACCGGCCGCAGCGCCAATGCCGGCGGCTCGAGGTCGTTGCGCTGCGCGGCGAGCCACGCGCGCAGCGCCTGCGGCGCGCCCAGTATCTGTGGGGCCGCAGCGCTGATGCCGTCGATCCGCTCCAGCGCGGTGAACACCTCGCGCGTCGGCAGCGCCTCGCCGGGATGGACCAGCACCGCCGGCAGCGGCGGCATCCCAAGCGGCGGCGACAGATCGTGGCCGATGCCCCGCATCATGCGCGCCACCGGATCGAGGCAGACCGAAACGTCGGCGCCGACCGCACGCGCGGCCTTGATCACCCGGACATCGTCGGCGGCGAGCCCGTGCGCGCGCGCCAACAGCCGCAGCGCCGCGGCGGCATCGGCCGAGCCGCCGCCCAGCCCGGCCGCGACCGGCAGCCGCTTGTCGAGCACGAAACGACCCGGCCGCAGCCCCGGGACCCGCGCGGCGAGCGCGTCGGCCGCCTTGCGCACCAGATTGTCCGACAGGTCGCCGCAGGCATCGGCGTTCGGCCCGGTCACAGCGAGCGCGAAGGCCGAGCCCGGATGAAGCGTCAGCACGTCCGCGGCATCGGCGAAAGCAGCGTCGGCAAAGGCGACCAGGCTGTCGAGCTCATGGTAGCCGTCGGCGCGCCGGCGCAGCACCCGCAGCGTCAGGTTGACCTTGGCCGGTGCCTGTTCGGTCAGCGGACCCGCCACGGCGCTCTCAGCCGCCGCCGTCCTTCTTCCTGTCTTCCACCGCCTTGGCTTGCGATGAGGTTTCCTCGGAGAGGCCGTTGGCGATCTTGGCCTCGATCTTCGGCAGTTCCTCCGGCTCCGGCTTGAGATCGCGCGCATGGGTCCACTGGAACCTGGCCTCCAGCGTGCGCCCGACCCGCCAATAGGCGTCGCCGAGATGATCGTTGATCGTCGGATCCTCCGGCTTGAGGTCGACCGCGCGCTCGAGATGCTTGACCGCTTCCTCGTAGTCGCCGATGCGGTAGTAGGCCCAGCCGAGGGAATCCACGATATAGCCGTCGTCCGGCCGCTGCTGCACGGCGCGCTTGATCATCGCCATGCCCTCGTCGAGGTTGATGCCCTGGTCGACCCAGGAATAGCCGAGATAGTTGAGGACGTTGGACTGGTCCGGATAGAGCTCCAGCGCCTTCTTGAGATCGGCCTCCGCCTTCGGCCACTGCTTGGAGCGCTCGTAGCAGATGCCGCGGAAGTAGAAGATGAGCCAGTTGGACTTCTGCGGATCGGGAATCTGCGCGATCGCCTTGGAATAGGTCTCGCCGCAATCCGCGAACTCCTTGCGGCTGCGCTGGATGTTGCCGAGCGCGACCAGCGCCTCGAGGTCCTTCGGGTTCTCCGCGATCAGCGCGGAGAGCTCATTCTTGGCGTCCTCGGGACGATCGACCGCGTCGAGATTGGTCGCCATCTGGATCGCGGCATTGCGATGCAGCGGCGAGGACGCCGGCACGCGCTGATAGACCTTGATCGCGAGCTGCGGCTTCTTCAGCGATTCGTAGAGATCGGCGAGCGACAGCAGCGCCAGCGGATGCTGCGGCGTCAGATAGAGCGCGAGCTGGAGATAGACGATCGCGAGATCCTCGCCGCCGCGCCGGCCGAGCGAGGCGCCGAGGCCGTACAGCGCCTCGGCGGCGCCGGCCTGCGCGCTCGTCACCACCAGCGGCAGCTTCTCGCCCTTCTTCAGGGCGGTGAGCGCGGCGAGGATCAGCGGATGCCGCGGCAGCACCTTGTCGAAGGCTTCGTACACGCCGATCGCCTCGGCCGCGCTGGCATTGCGCGACAGCCAACCGCCATAGGCTTCGACCACGCGCAGCGCCGAGGAATCCGCCTTGTAGGCGCGCTCGAACCGCTTGCCGGCTTCCTTCCGGTTGCCGGCGAGATCGAGGATCATGCCGGCATGCAGGTCCTTGAAGATGCCGTACCATTCCGGCCCGGCGAGCCGGTCGATGGTGGCGACAGCGGTCTTGGCGTCGCCGGCGCCGGCCAGCGACCAAGCGGTGAGCAGGGTCGCGGTCAGATCGGTGATCGGTCCGCGCACCGACTGCGCCAGGTTGCTGCGCGCCGCTGCGTATTGTTTCTGCTTGATGCCGCGCACGCCGAGCACGAGCCGCGCCACGCGGTCGTTGCGGTCGGACTGCAGCACGCGGTCGGCGAGCTTCACCGCCTCGTCGAGATCGCCCTCGACCAGGAAGGCCAGGAAGGTCCGCTCCAGCAATTCGCCGTTCTTTGGGTCGGCGCGCATCGCGGCGCGGTAATAAGCCGCGGCCGCGGCGGCGTCGCGCTGCTGGCCGGCATGGCGCGCGGCGAGATAGCTGCCGGAGGCGGTGACGCCGTGAAGCTCCTGCGGCGTCGGCGCCTGCGCCGACAAGGTCACCGGCAGGGCAGCCGCCGCCACCCCCAGCGCAACGCTCGCTGCGCACCGGAACAGGCTCGGAAAAGTCACCAGCTTGGTCTCCACATTGGGTCCGGCCCGTCGTCGGCGCGGACGGTTCCGCACGCGGCTTCAGCGGCTGCAAGGCGCTGCGGAGCGGCCTGATTCTCACGAAGAATGGCCGGTTTGCCCGGTTCTCGCAAGGACGCATGCCTCGCAGCCAAAGGCGGCAAAAGCGCGGCGCTCGCGGTTCACATGTTCGGGTAGTTCGGCCCGCCGCCGCCCTCCGGCGTCACCCAGACGATGTTCTGGTTGGGGTCCTTGATGTCGCAGGTCTTGCAGTGCACGCAGTTCTGCGCGTTGATGACGAAGCCCGGCGCGCCGCCCTCCTCCACCCATTCGTAGACCGCAGCCGGGCAGTAGCGCGCCGAGGGCCCGGCATAGACGTCGTGCTCCGAAGCCTTCTGCAGCGCCATGTCCTTGACCACGAGGTGCGAGGGCTGGTCCTCCTCGTGGTTGGTGTTGGACAGGAACACCGAGGACAGCCGGTCGAAGGTCAGCTTGCCGTCCGGCTTGGGATAGGCGATCGGCCGGCACTGCGCAGCCGGCTTGAGCGTGGCGTAGTCCGGCTTGCCGTGGCGCTGCGTTCCAAACAGCGAGAAGCCGAACGTGTTGGTCCACATGTCGAGGCCGCCGAGTACGATGCCGCCGAGCGTGCCGAACTTCGACCACAGCGGCTTGGCGTTGCGCACGCGCCAGAGGTCCTTGCCGATCGCGGAGGAGCGCCAGGCGTCCTCGTAAGCCGACAATTCGTCATGGGCGCGGCCCGCCGCCAGCGCCTCCGCGACCTTCTCCGCGGCCAGCATGCCGGATAGCATGGCGTTGTGGCTGCCCTTGATGCGCGGCACGTTGACGAAGCCGGCATCACAGCCGATCAGCGCGCCGCCGGGAAAAGCGAGCTTCGGCACCGACTGCCAGCCGCCCTCGGTGATGGCACGCGCGCCGTAGGCGAGCCGCTTGCCGCCTTCGAAGGTGTCGCGCACCAGCGGATGGGTCTTGAACCGCTGGAACTCCTCGAACGGCGACAGATAGGGATTCTCGTAGTTGAGATGCACCACGAAGCCGACCGATACCAGGTTGTCGTCGAGGTGATAGAGGAACGAGCCGCCGCCGGTCGCATTGTCGAGCGGCCAGCCGAACGAATGCTGCACCAATCCCTTGCGGTGCCTGTCCGGGGCCACCTGCCACAGCTCCTTCAATCCGATGCCGAATTTTTGCGGCTCGCGGCCCTCCGCGAGCGCGAATTTGGCGATCAGCTCCTTGCCCAGATTGCCGCGCGCGCCCTCGGCGAACAGCGTGTACTTGGCATGCAGCTCCATGCCGCGGGTGAAGCCGTCCTTGGGCTCGCCGTTCTTGCCGATGCCCATGTCGCCGGTGGCGACGCCGCGCACCGCGCCGCTGTCGGCATACAGCACTTCGGCGGCGGCGAAGCCCGGATAAATCTCGACGCCGAGCGCCTCGGCCTTGGTCGCGAGCCAGCGGCAGACATTGCCGAGCGAGACGATGAAGTTGCCGTGATTGCCCATCAGCGGCGGCATCAGCAGGTTCGGCAGCCGCAGCGCGCCCGGCCCGGTCAGGTAGTAGAAGCGGTCGTCGACAACCTTGGTCTTGATCGGCGTGTCTTCCTCGCGCCAGCCCGGCAGCAGCGCATCGAGGCCGCATGGATCGATCACCGCGCCGGAGAGGATGTGGGCGCCGACCTCTGACCCTTTCTCGACCACGACCACGGAAATGTCGGGATTGAGCTGCTTGAGCCGGATCGCCGCGGCGAGCCCGGCCGGGCCGGCGCCGACCACCACGACGTCGAACTCCATCGCTTCCCGTGCCGGCAGATCGGACATGCGAAAGACTCCCTGACAGCTCAAGTCTGGACTTCTTCCATTTTTGCGTCCGCCCGGCAATCGCGGAAAGCGATCCGTGCTAGAATGAAAACATGTCAGTCCCGCACAATCAGGCCGCGCGCGATCTGCTCGCCTTCTACGCCGAGGCGGGGGTCGATGCGCTGGTCGGCGACCACCCGGTGAACCGGTTCGAGAACCCCGCGCCGGCGGCGAGCGCCGCCACGCCGTCCCCGCCGCGTCCCGCGGCCGCCGCCGCGCCGCGCGTGTCAGCGAATTTGCCGCCGCGCCTGCCGTCTGCGGCCGCACCGCCCGCGCCCGAGGAGGCGGCGATGGCGGCCCGCACCGCCGCGCGCGAAGCGCGCAGCCTCGACGAGTTGCGCGACATCCTGGCGCGGTTCGACGGCTGCGCGCTGAAGACCACGGCGACGCAGCTGGTGTTCGCCGACGGCAACCCGCAGGCGCGCATCATGTTCGTCGGCGAGGCGCCCGGCCGCGAGGAGGACCTCGAGGGCCGGCCGTTCGTCGGCCGCTCCGGCAAGCTGCTCGACCGCATGATGGCGGCGATCGGACTCGACCGCACCAAGGCCTATATCGCCAACATCATCCCGTGGCGGCCGCCCGGCAACCGCGATCCGACGCCGCAGGAATCGGTGATCTGCCTGCCGTTCATCCAGCGCCAGATCGAGCTGGTCGATCCGGACGTGCTGGTCTGCCTCGGCAAGCCGTCGTCGCAAACCCTGCTCAACCTGAAGGACGGCATCCTGAAGACCCGTGGCCGCTGGTACGACTACGCGCTGCCGGCGCGACATATCCGCGCCATGGTCACGCTGCATCCGGCTTATCTGTTGCGCCAGCCGATCCAAAAACGGCTGGCGTGGCGTGATTTCCTGACCATCCGCCAGGAGCTCGCGCGCCTCGGACTGGCGCAGCCGCAGGATTAACACCGCCGTAAAGAAATTGCGGTTTAGAGTCTCGGCTCAGAACCGTCGCCGCTGCAACCGGAATTGACCTCGTGCGTGCGTTGTTGATTGCTGCGATCGCGCTGTCATGCGCCGGCTTCGCCTGGTCGGACGTCGATGCGCAACAGGCCTCACCCGGCGCCGGCACCAAGCTTGATGCAAAGACCGATGCCAAAGCCGGTTCGGCGTCCCGCATGCTCGACCTCTCGACGCCGCAGCATCCGCCGCGCCGCGTCGTCACCCATGGCGAGCCGCTGCGCGCGCCGGCAGGGCAAGGGGTCGATTTCGGCAAGTCCGATCTCGGCCGGCTCGATCTCGGCGGCAGCCAGCTCCGCGTCGACGGCAGCCGCAAGGGCCGCGACTTGACGCAGGAGGTCACCGGCTTCGACAGCACGCCCGGCTCGACCACGTTCCGCCAGCTCGCACCGTCGCAGAAGAGCGGCACGCCGTCCTATTTCGGCCTGACGCTGAGCAGACCGAACTGAGGCAATTCCAAAAGCGGCTCTCGGTCCGCAATTGCGCAGAAACGAGTATCTACCAGGCGAGCAGCACCGCGCCGGCGCCGACCAGCACCACGCCGAGCCAGCCGCGCGTGCTCAGTGTTTCGCCGAGAAACACCACGCCGAATAACGCAACGAGAATGACGCTGAGCTTGTCGACCGGCGCGACTTGCGCCGCCTGTCCGATCTTCAGTGCGCGGAAATAGCACAGCCACGACGCGCCGGTCGCCAGCCCCGACAGCGCCAGGAACACCCAGGTCCGCGGCGTGATCGAGGATGGCGGCTGCCATTCTCCGAGAAGCGTCACGATGAAGACCAGCGTCACCAGGATGACGCAGGTGCGGATCAGCGTGGCGAGGTCGGCGTTGACCGCCTCGACGCCGACCTTGGCGAAGATCGCGGTCAGCGCCGCGAACACAGCCGACAGCAGCGCCCAGAATTGCCACGACTGGAAGACCGACCCGCTCATCCGGCAACCGCGAACTTCACGGCGAACAGCACCGCCAGCACCAGCACCGCCGGCGCCGCCTCGCGCAGCTTGCCGGCCACCAGCTTGATGACGGCATAGGTGATGAAGCCAAGCCCGATGCCGGTCGCGATCGAATAGGTCAGCGGCATCGCCACCGCGGTGACCACCGCCGGCGCATATTCGGTGACGTCCTCCCAGTCGATCTCGGCGAGCCCGCGCGCCATCACGCAGGCGACATAGAGCAGCGCCGCCGCGGTGGCATAGGCCGGCACCATGCCGGCGAGCGGCGAGAAGAACAGCGCGAGCAGGAACAGCACGGCGACGAACACCGCGGTGAGCCCGGTGCGGCCGCCGGCCTGGATGCCGGCCGCACTCTCGATATAGCTGGTGGTGGTCGAGGTGCCGACCACGGCACCGAACATCGCGGCGAAGCTGTCGGAGATCAGCGCCTCCTTCATGCGCGCGAGCTTGCCGTTCTTCATCAGCCCGGTGCGGTGGGTGACGCCGATCAGCGTGCCGGCATTGTCGAACACGTCGACGAACAGGATCGCGAACACCACGATCAGGAACGACAGCTCGAACAGCCGCGAGAAGTCGAGCTGCAGGAAGGTCGGCGCCAGCGACGGCGGCATCGACACCACGCCGGAGAATGTCGCGAGCCCGAGCGGCAGCCCGGCGAAGGTGACGGCGAGGATGCCGATCAGCGTGCCGCCGATGATGCGGCGATAGTTGAGCGCGGCGATCAGCGCGAAGCCGACGAGCGCCAGCACCGCCGGTGCCTTGGTGAGATCGCCGAGCGTGACCAGCGTCGCCGGATGCGCGACGACGATCTTCGCCTCCTCGAGCGCGATGATCGCGAGGAACAGGCCGACGCCGGCCGAGACCGCGAATTTGAGATTGGCGGGGATCGCCTCGATCACATATTGCCGCAGCCGGAATACCGAGATCAGGAAGAACAGCACGCCGGAGCAGAACACCGCGGCGAGCGCCTGCTGCCAGGTGAACTGGTAGGTCAGTACCACGGTGAAGGCGAAGAACGCGTTGAGCCCCATGCCGGGCGCGAGCGCGATCGGGTAATTGGCGTAAAGCCCCATCACCAGCGTGCTCGCCGCCGCGGCGATGCAGGTCGCGACGAACACCGCGCCGGGGTCCATGCCGGCCTTGCCCAGGATCTGGGGGTTGACGAAGACGATGTAGACCATCGTCAGGAAGGTGGTCAGGCCGGCGACGAATTCGGTGCGCACCGTGGTGCCCTGCTCGCGCAGGCCGAAATAGCGCTCGACGGCGGTCTCCGCCGTTGTTTCCGCGTGCTTTTCTGCCATCCCCATCCCCGCAGGCTCTTCCGGCGACCCTAGCGCGGCGGCCTGCCTCCCGACAGGGCCGCGCCCGACAAACCCACAATGGCGTCTCTCCGGGGCGCCTTTCCGGGGTGCTTTTCCGGCCGGCCCAGGGAACATGGTTCCCGATCGCGCATTCAAGGGATGCGCCCGATGATCCCGACCCCGCGGAGTTCGGCGATGGATCCCGTCCTGCTGGCCCGGCTGCAATTCGCCTTCACCATCTCGTTCCACATCATCTTTCCGAGCTTCACGATCGGGCTGTCCGCCTATATCGCCACCCTCGAGGTGCTGTGGAGCACGACCGGCATCGACCGCTACAAGCGCATTGCGCGGTTCTGGACCCGCATCTTCGCGGTATCGTTCGCGATGGGCGTGGTCTCCGGCATCGTGCTGTCGTACCAGTTCGGCACCAACTGGAGCCGCTTCACCGTCGCCACCAGCAACGTGATCGGGCCGCTGATCGGCTACGAGGTGCTCACCGCGTTCTTCCTCGAGGCGACCTTCCTCTCGATCCTGTTGTTTGCCGGCGACCGGGTGCCGCGCTGGCTGCACGCCTTCTCGGCGATCGCGGTGGCGGCCGGCACGGCGCTGTCGGCGTTCTGGATCCTGTCCGCCAATTCCTGGATGCACACGCCGGCCGGCCATGTGATGCGCGACGGCATCGCCTATGCGGTCGACTGGTGGGCGGTGATCTTCAATCCGAGCTTCCCCTACCGGTTCGCGCATATGCTCAATGCCGCCTACCTGACCACCGGGTTCTGCGTGCTTGCGGTCGGCGCGCGCTATCTGCTCGCCGGCCGTTTCACGGAAGAAGCGCGCACCATGATGCGGATGGCAGTCGGGCTCGTCGTGGTGCTGGCGCCGCTGCAGCTCCTGCTCGGCGACCAGCACGGGCTCAACACGCTGGAGCATCAGCCGGTGAAGGTCGCGGCGATGGAGGCGCACTGGGACGGCGGCCAGCCGGCCGACTTCCACATCTTCGCCTGGCCGGACGAGACCGCGGAGAAGAACCACTATGCCCTGTCGATCCCGCGCGGCGCCTCGCTGATCCTCACCCACAGGATGGACGGCCCGGTGCCGGGCCTCAAGGACGTGCCGCCGACCGACCGACCGCCGGTCGCGACCGTGTTCTTCGCGTTCCGCATCATGCTGGCGATCGGCTTCTTCATGATCGCGGCGGCGCTGTTCGGCGCCTGGCTGTGGTGGTCGGGGCGGCTGTTCGAGACGCGCTGGTATCTGCGCGTGATGGCGCAGTGCTGGTGGATCGGATTCGTCGCGGTGATCGCCGGCTGGGTGACGACCGAGAGCGGCCGCCAGCCGTGGATCGTGCACGGCATCATGCGCACCGCCGACGGCATCTCGCCGGTGCCGGGCGCCTCGATCGCGACCACGCTGGCTCTGTTCATCGTCGTCTACGGTATCGTGTTCGGCGGCGGCGCCTATTACATCAACCGCCTGATCCACCGCGGCCCGGAGGGCGAGCTGATCTCGGGCGGCGACAAGGCCAAGGGACCGCTGGGGACCGAACATGCCCTCTGACCTGTGGTTCGACCTCGCCGTGATCTGGGCCGCGATTATCGGCGTCGCGGTGGTGATGTACGTCATCATGGACGGCTTCGATCTCGGCATCGGCGCGCTGTTCCCGCTGGCGCGGACCGAAGCCGAGCGCGACCAGATGATGGCCTCGGTCAAGCCGTTCTGGGACGGCAACGAGACCTGGCTGGTGCTGGGCGGCGGCGGGCTGATGGTGGCGTTCCCGCGCGCCTATGCGATCATCATGCCGGCCTTGTATCTGCCGGTGATCGCGATGCTGCTCGCGCTGATCTTCCGCGGCGTCGCGTTCGAATTCCGCGCCATCGCGCGGCGCAAGCAGGGCTGGAATCTCGCCTTCGCGGCCGGCTCGGTGGTGACGAGCTTCGCGCAGGGCGTGATCCTCGGCGGCCTCATCCAGGGCATCACCGTCGCGGACGGCGCCTTCGCCGGCTCGCCGTTCGATTGGCTGACGCCGTTCTCGGTGCTGTGCGGGCTTGGCGTGGTCGCCGGCTATGGCCTGCTCGGCGCCACCTGGCTGGTGATGAAGACCGAGGGCGAGCTGGCGCAGCGCGCGCGGCGGCAGGCCGCGTGGCTGCTCGGCGCCGTGCTGGTGTTCATGGCGGCGGTCAGCCTCTACACGCCGCTGGCATTCCCGCGTATCGCCGAGCGCTGGTTCAGCCTGCCGAACTTCTATTTCCTATGGCCGGTGCCGACGCTCACCGGCGTCATCGCGCTGGCCTGCTGGTGGTGGCTGCGCCACGGCCGCGACGCGCCGCCGTTCTTCGCCGCGATCGCGCTGTTCCTGCTCGGCTATCTCGGCCTGGTGATCTCGGTGTTTCCTTATCTGGTGCCGCCCTCGCTCGACATCTGGCAGGCCGCGGCCGCGCCGGACAGCCAGATCTTCCTGCTCGCCGGCACCGTGGTGCTGCTGCCGGTGATCCTCGGCTACACCGCGCTGGTCTACTGGCTGTTCCGCGGCAAGGTGCGCGAGGGCGAGACCTATCATTGACGCGCGGGCTGCGGCGCCGCCGCGGGGCGGATCACGGCCCAGCCCACCCGCATCAGCGGCAGCCGGCCCTGCACGGCGCGCTCGAACACGCGCGGCACTTCCGCGACCAGTCCGGGAAACATGTCGCGGAGCGCGGCCGGCGGCGCGCCGATCGTGTCCACCGCCGGCCACACCACGATGCCGCCGGTCTCGCGCAGCCGCTCCGCCGTGACCCACGGCGAGCGTTCGGGCGTGGCATTGAGGAAGACCGACGGGCGGCTCGGCGCCGCGAGCGCGACGAGCGTGGCGAGGCGCTGATCGCCGGCGACGATCTGCAGCGGCTGGCCGGTGCGGCGCTGGAAGCTGTCGGCGAAGAACCGCCCCATCGCGCCGGCCGGCTGCGCCACCTTGAAATCCGCAGCAGCCAGCCACGGCCCGAGCCCAAGCCCGAGCACGATCAGGGACGGCGGCATCACCAGAAGGCCGACCCAGGCGAACGAGACGATGCGCTCGCGATAGAGCGCGATCCGCTCGCCCGCGACCGTCACCACCGCGAGACCGGACAACAGCACGAGCGGCGCGATCCGCTCGAACGCGATGCCGAGCCCGCCCGCGAGCGCCAGCGCGCCGAAGGGCGGCGCCAGCGCGAACACATAGACGAATGCGCGGTCGCGCCAGCCGCGATGGCGGTCCTCGATCAGCGGCGGCCGTTCGCGGCGATTGCGCGGCCAGCCGCCGGCGAGCGCGACCAGGAGCAGCAGGCCGGCATGCGCGAGCAGGATCGTGCCGGCGAGCGCCAGCACCGCCGGCCATCCCGCCGCGGCATTGCTCGGCAGCACGGTCCACAGCGCCGCCGGCCAGTGCTGCGCGAACCACGTCGCATAGGGCGCGACCACGACAGCGAGCAGCAGCATCGCCAGCCACGGCTCGACGTGGCGGAACGCGGCGCGCGCCCGCGCATCGGCGAGCGTGAACAGAACGAGCAACGCCGCGAGCAGCACGCCGAGGCCGCTTGTCAGCAGCAGCAGGCCGAGCGCGAATGCGAGCATGAACCAGGCGCCGCGCCGACCTTCGGCGATTGCGCGCCAGTAATTGAGCAGCGCCAGCGCCCACAGCGGCAGCGCCAGCACCGCAGGACCGAAATCCACGGTCTGCAGGCTCAGCACCGAGATGCCGGTCATCAGCAGCACCGCGAGCGCGGCATGGCGCGCGCCGACAACGGCGCGGCCGAGCTGGAACACCGCCCATAGAGCGACCACGACGCAAAGCTGCGCCAGCAGATAGACCCCGACGATGCCACCGATGCGGAAGGCCAGTTCGGCGAGCCAGAACGCGAGCGGCGGGCCGAACGCGCTGCCGAGCAGGCCGTGGCGGCCGACCATCAGCACCTCGCCGAGCGCCACGGGCGGCGCGCTGTAGAACAGCGACGGCACCACGAACCACAGCGCGGCCTGGCCGAGCGCAGCGCTCCAGAACACGACCGCCGGCCGTCCGCGCAGGAATTCGACGATCAGCGAGACGTAATGCATGGCCCGCGCGGAGATCGGCAGAAGCAGGCCGGCAGAGATAGAGAATGCCCGCTAGAGAGGCAACATCTTGGGCGACATCCCAGCTGCCATGTCGGCGGCGATGGCGTCGGCGGCCGCCTCGTCGCCGAACCGCAGCCGCACCGGCGAGAACGAACGGCGGTGATGGATGGTGGGGCCAAGCCGCTGCAGGGCATCGACGTGCTCGGGCACCGAATAGCCCATATGGCGCTCGAAACCGTAGCCAGGATGGGCGAGCCCGAGCCGGCGCATCAGCCGGTCGCGGGTCACCTTGGCGACGATCGAGGCGGCGGCGATCGACAGTACCAGCGCGTCGCCACCAATCACTGCCTGGCACTCGCACGGCACGTCGATGCGGTCGCGGCCGTCGACGAACACCAGTTGCGGCCGCACCGGCAGCGAGGCCACCGCGCGCGCCAGCGCCCACAGCGAGGCGCGCAAGATGTTGTCGCGGTCGATGCGCGCGGTCGAGCCGAACGCCACCGCGACGTCGGCGGTGGCGCAAATCTTGTGGTAAAGCCGCTCGCGCTCCTCGGCATCGAGCTTCTTGGAATCATTGAGGCCGCGCGGGATGCGCTGCGGATCGAGCACCACCGCGGCGGCCACCACGGGCCCGGCGAGCGGCCCGCGCCCCGCCTCGTCGCAGCCCGCGACCGGCCAGATGCCCTTGGCCAGCGCACGGCGCTCGCGCCGGAAGCTCGGCCGCAAGACCGTCTCCGCGATCGGCAGACGCGGCTCCGCCTCCTTGCGACTCGGATTGCTGCGATTCGGGCGTGCCATGCCCGCAGCCTTGCCGCGAAGCCGTGGCGACGGCAAGGCCGCGCCGTGTCGGAACCGGTGAAATCAGCGCGGGCTGTGAAGGCCGGGGACAATCACGCCGGCAGGGTCAACCGCCCATCCGCGGCCAGCAGAAAATGCGGATTGTGCGCGAACTCCCAGAGATGGCCGTCGGGATCCGTGAAATAGCCGACATAACCTCCCCAGGAGGCCTTCTGCCCGCGCTTGCGGATCGTCGCCCCCACTTCCGCCGCGCGCGCCAGCGCGGCATCGACAGCATCCGGCGACGCGCAGTTCCAGGCGAGCGTCACGGCAGCCGTCGCGTTCCCCGGCGCCAGGCCGGCCTCGCGCGCCAGGTCAGCGGCGGGAAACACCGCGAGCGTCACCGCTCCGGCCTCGAAGAAGCCGACACCGTCGGCCGACAGCGCCCGGCGGCGGAAACCGAGCCGTTTGTAAAACGCGATGCTGCGGAGGAGATCGGTGACGCCCAGCGTCACCAGCGAGAGCACGGGCTGCGGCGCGCTCATTGCGAAGCGCTCATGCGAACAGGCTCAACTGCTCGGCGCCGGCGCGGCCCGGCTTGAAATGCTCGGTGGTGAGTCGGCGCTTGCGGCGGTTGAGGCCGAGCCGGTCGCAGGCGATCTCGAACCGCCGCCCGATCAGCCAGGCATAGGGACCGGTGCCCTTCATGCGGGTGCCCCAGCTCGAATCGTAGTCGCGGCCGCCGCGCATGTCGCGGATCAGCTTCATGACGTGGCGGTAGCGGTCCGGATAATTGGCGAGCAGCCACTCGCGGAACAGGTCGCGCACCTCGAGCGGCAGGCGCAGCAGCACATAGCCGGCCTCCTTGACGCCGGCCGCCGCCGCGGCATCGAGGATGCGCTCGATCTCCATGTCGTTGAGCGCGGGAATGATCGGCGCCACCATCACCGTGGTCGGCACGCCGGCCTGCGACAGCCGGCGCAGCGTCTCCAGCCGTCGCGACGGCGTGGCGGCGCGCGGCTCCATCTTCCGCGCGAGTTCCGCGTCGAGCGTCGTCACCGACAGCGCGACCTTGGCGAGGTTGCGCTCCGCCATCCGCGCTAGGATGTCGAGGTCGCGCAGCACCAGGGCCGACTTGGTAACGATGCCGACCGGATGGCCGGTGCTGTCGAGCACCTCGAGGATACGGCGCATCACCTGGTAGCGGCGCTCGATCGGCTGGTACGGATCGGTATTGGTGCCGATCGCCATCACCCGCGGCTGATAGGACGGCGACGCCAATTCCTTCTCCAGAAGCTCGGCGGCATCCGGCTTCACGAACAGCTTGGACTCGAAATCGAGCCCCGGCGACAGGCCGAGATAAGCGTGCGTCGGCCGCGCGAAGCAGTAGACGCAGCCGTGCTCGCAGCCGCGATAGGGATTGATCGAGCGGTCGAACGAGATATCGGGGGAATCGTTGCGGGTGATGATCTTGCGCGTGGTGTCGATGCTCACCTCGGTCTTGAACGGCGGCAGCTCTTCGATGCTCTGCCAGCCATCGTCGAAGGCGATGCGCGCCAGCGGCTCGTAGCGGCCCGAGGCGTTCGACAGCGTGCCGCGGCCGCGCCGCCGCTCGCGGTCGATCGCGGTGCCCATCAGCCCCGAGGAATCGGGGCCGCCTCTTCCGCCCGCCGGCGCGGAGGGCAGCAACGCGTCCGACGCCGGCGGGCCTTTGCGAACTGCGGACGAACGAGCCATGCCGTCACCCTAGCCTGAATGGAAGAACATAACAAGAACATTTACCAGGAACACACAAGCAGCGAGCGATCGTGGGGTGCCCCGCTACGACCACATGATATGGTGCAAGCCCTTCCACAGCCTTCGGGTTCCATGCTGAGCGTGATCATCGCCACCCGCGAATCGGAGCGTTCGCTGGTGCAGACGCTGGCGGCGCTGGTGCCGGGCGCGACCGCCGGGCTCATCAACGAGGTGATCGTCACCGACGGCGGGTCGTCCGATGCCACTGCCACGGTCGCGGACCATGCCGGCTGCCGGTTCAGCGTCTCGGACGAGCCGCTCGGTGCCCGGCTGAAGGAGGCGGCGGCCACGGCACGGGCGCCGTGGCTCCTGTTCCTGCGGCCTGGCTGTGTGCCTGATGCCGACTGGGTGATCGAGGTCGGCCGCTTCATGGAGGATGCGCCGATGGCGGGACCGAACCGCCTGGCCGCGTTCCGCCGCGCGGCGGCGCCGCGTCCGCCGCTGGCGCAGGCGCTCGCAGCGGTGGTCGATGCCGTGTTCCGGCGCATCCATCCCGACCAGGGCCTGCTGATCTCGAAGCAGCTCTACCGCAGCCTCGGCGGCCATCGTGCCGGCGCCGGCAATCCGGAAGCCGACCTCATCCGCCGCATCGGCCGGCGCCGGATCGCGCTGCTCGACAGCGCGATCAGATCATTGACTTAGTCAACCAATTCCTTGACAGTGTCAGGCATCCCGTCCGGATGCCGCCCCATGACCAGCGCTCTCGACCGGCGCGTCGACGCCGTCCGCCGCTTCAACCGCTTCTACACCCAGCGCATCGGCGTGCTGGAAGACCACTATCAGCACAGTCCGTTCTCGCTGGCGCAGGCGCGCGTGCTGTTCGAGCTGATCCAGCGCGACGAGACGACCGCGACCCAGATCGCGCGCGAGCTCGGCCTCGACGACGGCTATCTCAGCCGCATCCTGCGCGGCTTCGAGAAGGACGGCCTGATCCGGCGCACCGCCTCGAAGGCCGACGGCCGGCAGAGCCTGCTCCAGCCGACAGCGCGCGGCCGGCAGCGTTACGCCGCGCTCGACGCCGCGACGCGGCAGCAGATCGGCACGATGCTCGCGGCGCTGCCGCCGGCCGCGCAGCAGCGCGTGGTCGCGGCGATGGCGACGATCATGACGACGCTGGCGCCATCCGACGCCGCGCCGGCCCTGGTCCTGCGCGGGCCGCGGCCCGGCGACTTCGGCTGGATCGTCGAGCGGCACGCAGTGCTCTATGCGCGCGAATACGGCTGGACCGAACCGTTCGAAGGATTGTGCGCGCAGATCGTGGCGGACTTCGCCAACAACCACGATCCGCGACGCGAGCGCTGCTGGATCGCCGAACGCGGCGGCGAGAATGCCGGTTCGATCTTCCTGGTGAAGGATGCCGACAGCCCGTCCGGCGATGTCGCGCGCATCCGCCTGCTGCTGGTCGAGCCGTGGGCGCGCGGCGCCGGCATCGGCGAGCGGCTGGTGCAGGAAAGCATCGCGTTTGCGCGCGGTGCCGGCTATCGCAAGATCACGCTGTGGACCCACAGCATCCTCACCGGCGCGCGCCGCATCTACCGCCGCGCCGGTTTCGTGCTGGTCGCCTCGCGACCGCACCAGAGCTGGGGCAAGCCCGTGGTTGGCGAGACCTGGGACTTCCAGCTTTAGCCGGCGCCGCGTCGGACGCCGCGCGGCTTGCGGGTCGGCTGCGCATGCCGCCAGGCCATCTCCAGCGCCGCGCGTAATTCGGCGACGGTCAGCGCCTGCAGCACGCCGCAGGTCCAGCCCTGCCGTCCCCAGGCATTGTCGATCGGCTTGAACGCGTCGGGCGCGACCATGCATTTCAGCTCCTGCTCGTCGGGGCTGAACTTGAAGTTGGCGCTTTTCCCGTCGGGCGCCAGCGTCGCATAGGTCCGCGCCACCTTGAATGCGGTCCGGTCGAAATGCGGCGCCGCGGTCGTGCCCGGCAGGGATAGTGCGATGCGGCGGAACTGGGCTGCGCTGGCCATGACGTCAGATACGGCGCCGGCGCGGTCAGACCGTAGCGCCCTGCGCCTTTTCGCGCCGCAGGTGCTCGTCGAGCCGCGGCAACAGCTCGACGAAATTGCACGGCCGGAACCGGTAATCGAGCTGATGCACCAGGATTTCGTCCCAGGCGTCGCGGCAGGCGCCGGGCGAGCCCGGCACGCAAAAGATATAGGTCGAATTGGCGACGCCGGCGGTGGCGCGGGTCTGGATCGTCGAGGTGCCGATCTTCGGGAAACTGATCATGTGGAACACCGTCGAGAACCCGTCCATGCGCTTCTCGAACAGCGGCTCGAGCGCCTCCGGCGTGACGTCGCGGCCGGTGAAGCCGGTGCCGCCGGTGGTGATGACGACGTCGATCGACTTGTCGGCGATCCAGCGCTTCACCTGCGCGCGGATCGCCTCGACTTCGTCCTTGACGATGGCACGGTCGGCGACGGTGTGGCCGGCCTTGGCGATGCGCTCGGCGAGCGTGGCGCCGGACTTGTCGTCGGCGAGCTCGCGCGTGTCGGACACGGTCAGCACCGCGATCCGCAGCGGAATGAAGCGGCGGGTGGTGTCGATGCCGGCCATGGCGGTGTCTCCGTGACGGTCGCTAGATCGAGGCTGCGCTGAAGGTGTTGCAGGCCGATACCTTGCCGGTCTGGAATCCGGTCGAGAACCAGCGCTTGCGCTGCTCGGCCGAGCCGTGGGTGAAGCTGTCGGGCACGACGCGGCCCTGGGCGCGGCGCTGCAGCGTATCGTCGCCGATCGCATTGGCGGTCTGCAGCGCGGCATCGATGTCGCCGGGGTCGATGAAGTTGCGGCGCTGGTTGGAGCGCGCCGCCCATACGCCGGCAAGGCAGTCGGCCTGCAGCTCGACCCGCACCTGGATGCGGTTCGCCTCGGTGCGGCTGCCGGATGCCTGCTGCGCGCGCTGTGCCTTCGGCAGGATGCCGAGCTCGTTCTGCACGTGGTGGCCGACCTCGTGCGCCAGCACATAAGCCTGCGCGAACTGGCAGGCCTTGCCGGAGCAACCGCGGAAGCGCTGCTCGATCTCCTGGAAGAAAGCCGTGTCGATATAGATGCGGCGGTCGTTCGGGCAGTAGAACGGCCCCATCGCCGCCTGGGCGAAGCCGCAGCCGCCCTGGATCGCGCCGCGGAACAGCCGCAGCCGCGGCGGCCGGTATTGCTGGCCGCCCTCCTTGAAGATCGTGCTCCAGGTGTCCTCGGTGTTGCCGAGCACGGCGGCGACGAAATCACCGGTGGCGTCCTTGGGCGCGCCGGTGCGCGTCGGCGCCTGCTGCTCGATCTGGCGCTCGTAGCGCTGCTGGCCGCCGGTGAGGATTTCGGCGCCGCCGATCAGCAGGCCGGGATCGATGCCGAACGCCCACCCGAGCAGGCCGAGCACCACCACGGTGCCGATGCCGAGCCCGCCGCCCCCGCCGATGTTGATTCCACCGGGGAAGCCGCCGCCCCCGCCGCCGTCGCGATAGTCCTCGACATTCTCGCTCCGGCGGAAATCGTCCCAACGCATCGCAGTCTCCCGAAAGCCTTTCCGAGCTCGTTTGAACAATCATCGCCGAAGCTCGCCCCGGCGTCCAACGACCCCTTTAACCTACTCGTAACTCTTTGCATTTTCAGCGTAATCGGCAGTTTTTTCCTAGTGCCCGCTAACTCCATTTTTACCTTGCAGGCCCATGATGCGCGCAGTCGGTTTGTAGGTCCCGCGTCACCGGCTGCGTCGCCTGAGTCAGAGTTCTGAGTCTCATGGTAGTCATGCGTCGCGGGGCGTCCTCACGGGCGCCCCGTTGTCTTTCAGAGCCGGCTCAACCGGGGTACCGCATCCTGGTCGGCGACTGCGTCAGCGAAATGGCGAAGTTGCCGGCCGCCTCGGTCGACCTCGTCTTCGCCGATCCGCCTTATAACCTCCAGCTTCGCGGCGAGTTGCGCCGGCCCGACGATTCCCAGGTCGATGCCGTCGACGACGACTGGGACCGGTTCGACAGTTTCAAAGCCTATGACGATTTCACCCGCGCCTGGCTCGCCGCCTGCCGCCGGGTGATGAAGCCCACCGCCACGCTGTGGGTGATCGGCTCCTATCACAACATCTTCCGCGTCGGCACGATGCTGCAGGACCTCGGCTTCTGGATCCTCAACGACGTGATCTGGCGCAAGACCAATCCGATGCCGAACTTCCGCGGCCGGCGCTTCACCAATGCGCACGAGACGCTGATCTGGGCCGCGCGCGAACCCGGCACCAAATATACCTTCAACTACGAGGCGCTGAAGGCCGGCAACGAGGACGTGCAGATGCGCTCCGACTGGACGCTGCCGCTGTGCACCGGCGAGGAGCGGCTCAAAGGCGCCGACGGCAGGAAGCTGCATCCGACCCAGAAGCCCGAAGCGCTGCTGGCGCGGGTGATCCTGGCGTCGTCGCGGCCCGACGACCTGGTGCTCGACCCGTTCAACGGCACCGGCACCACCGGCGCGGTCGCCAAGCGGCTCGGCCGCCGCTATGTCGGCATCGAGCGCGATCCCGGCTATGCCAGGGAGGCCGAGCGCCGCATCCGCTCGATCGAGCCGCTGGAGGCGCCGACCCTGGTGCCGTTCATGACCGCGCGCGACGCGCCGCGGGTGCCGTTTTCGGCGCTGATCGAGCGCGGCCTGATCCAGGCCGGCGCCAGCCTCACCGATGCGCGCAAGCGCCACCGCGCACTGGTGCGCGCCGACGGCGCCATCATGCTCGGCGACAAGGTCGGCTCCATTCACCGCATCGGCGCCGCCGCCCAGGGACTCGACGCCTGCAACGGCTGGACCTTCTGGCACGTCGAGACGCCGGCCGGGCTCACGCTGATCGACGAGCTGCGCGCCAAGCTGCGCGCCGAGATGGCCTGAACCTAGCGCGGCGGACCGTTGCCGGTGCCGCCGGTGTGGCGCGACAGAATCGACACCACCATCAGCGCACCGATCACCGTGACATGCTCGGTGAAGGTGTGGAACGCGATCGTTGCCTGCGGCTCCGGCAGCGCCCAGAACCGGTGCACCAGCGGGACGGTCAGCGCGGTGAACACCGCGAGCGCGCCGGCGCCGAGCCAGGTCCAGCGGTTGAGGATGATGAGCAGCGAGCCGCCGAGCTGGGTGATGATGACGGCAATGTTCATCAGCGCCGGCTGCGGCAGGTTGAACATCGCCATTTCGGCGGCGCCGCCCTGGAAATTGATCAGCTTGCTGAGTCCGCTGCCCCAGAACGCGAAGGTCAGCACGATCCGGGCGAGCAGCGCGAACCAGGATTGGTCGAGCAGCCTTGCGATCGCCTGCGGCATGAGGATGCTCCTTATTTCGCCGCCACCACCATGATCTCGACCTTGTAGTCCGGCGCCGCCAGCTTGGCTTCGACCGTGGCGCGCGCCGGCGTGTTGCCGGGCGAGACCCAGGCGTCCCACACCGCATTCATCTCCGCGAAGTGCGCCATGTCGGAGATCCAGATATTGGCCGACAGCAGCTTGCTCTTGTCGGTGCCGGCCTTGGCGAGGAGGCCGTCGATCTGCGACAGGATGCTTCTGGTCTGCTCGGTCACGCTCTTGCCTTTGGGCGCGTCGGCGACGATGCCGGCGAGATAAACGGTGTTGCCGTGGACCACCGCCTTGCTCATGCGCGGGCCGGTCTCGTGACGCTCGATGCTCATGATGTCCTCTGATTTGGCGGAACGTGTCGGAATGGCCGTCCGTCGCTTGTAAGCGAACCGCGGCACCGGCGGCAATATTGTCGGAGGGATTCCCCTGTGACAAAAATCACCGCCGGGAGGGTGGAAATGACTGTGCTGGTCGCGGGCGGCGGCATCGCCGGACTGACGCTGGCGCTCAGCCTGCACCAAATCGGCGTGCCGGTGCGGGTGTTCGAGAGCGTCAGCGAGATCAGGCCGGTCGGCGTCGGCATCAATGTGCTGCCGCATGCCTGCCGCGAGCTGATCGAGCTCGGCCTCATCGACCGGCTGGAGCGCAGTGCGGTCGCCACGCAGGAGCTCGCTTATTTCTCCAAGCATGGCAAGCCGATCTGGAGCGAGCCGCGCGGCCTCGCGGCAGGCTACCGCTGGCCGCAGTTCTCGATCCATCGCGGCGTCCTGCTCGATCTGCTGCTCGAGGCTGCGCGCGAGCGCATCGGCCGCGACAACATCCTGACCGGTCACCACCTCGCCGGCTGGCACGAGCGCGACGGCGCGGTGCGCGCGCGTTTCACCGGCCGGGACGGCACGATCGCCGGCGAATACGACGGGACACTGCTGATCGGCGCCGACGGCATCCACTCCGCGGTGCGCGCGACGCTCTATCCCGACGAAGGCCCGCCGATCTGGAACGGCCGCATCCTGTGGCGCGGCATCACCGACGGCGAGCCGTTTCTCGGCGGCCGCACCATGATCATGGCCGGCCACGAGACGCTGAAATTCGTCTGCTATCCGATCGACAATGCCGCATCGCAGCGCAGCCGGCCGGTGATCAACTGGATCGCGGAGCGGCTGCTGCCGCGCGACTATCAGTGGCGGCGCGAGGACTACAACCGCGCCGGCCGGCTCGAAGAGTTTTTGCCGTGGTTCGAGGACTGGCGGTTCGACTGGCTCGACGTGCCGGGGCTGATCCGCCGCGCGCGCTATTGCTACGAATATCCGCTGGTCGACCGCGACCCGCTGCCGCGCTGGAGCTTCGGTCGCGTCACGCTGCTGGGCGACGCCGCGCATCCGATGTATCCGATCGGCTCCAACGGCGCCTCCCAGGCGATCCTCGACGCCCGGGTGCTGGCGCGCGAAATCCTGGCGCACGGCAAGACGCCGCAGGCCCTCACCGCCTACGAGGCCGAGCGGCGGCCGGCGACCACCAAGCTGGTGCTGCTCAACCGCGGCAATGGGCCGGAACAGGTGATGCAGCTCGTCGAGGAGCGCGCTCCGAACGGCTACGAGACTGTCACCGACGTGCTGTCGCGCCAGGAGCTCGAGGATATCGCCGCCAACTACAAGCGCGTCGCCGGCTTCGAGGTCAAGGCCCTGAACGCGCGGCCGCCGATCCTGCCGCCATCCGCGACGTCGGCCGCGCGCTGAGCCGGCCGCAGTGCCGCAGCCAGGGAACCGCTTTCCCGCCGCCGCTTTATACCCGGATGACCGCAAGCGGAGGCGCACCCATGGGCTGGTTTTCTCCCGACATCACCACGATGAACGACCTGTTCCTGCATACCCTGCAGGACATCTATTACGCCGAGCATCAGATCGAGAAGGCGCTGCCGGACATGGTGGCGAAGGCATCCGACCGCGAACTGAAGAAGGGGTTTCAGACCCACCTCAAGCAGACCCGCGGCCAGATCAAGCGTCTCGAGCAGGCGTTCAAGAAGCTCGACCTCAAGCCGCAGGGCACCAAATGCCCGGCGATCGACGGCATCATCGACGAGGCCAACGACATCGCGGGCGAGATCGACGACAAGGTGGTGCTCAACGCGGCGCTGATCGCCGCCGCGCAGGCCGTGGAGCATTACGAGATCACGCGCTACGGCACGCTCGCCGCTTGGGCCAAGCTGCTTGGCCGCAATGACGTCGCGCGATTGTTCCTCACCAATCTGAAAGAGGAAAAGGACACCGACAAGAAGCTCAGCACCATGGCCAAGCGCAAGATCAACCGCAAGGCGCTGAACCGCAAGCCGCCGAAGCTCGATCAGCGCACGCAGGCCGCGATGCTGGCGGCGCAGGCCGGCATTCCGACCGTGTAAGCGACAAAAAAACGCGCGGCGTGATCCGCCGCGCGTTTGTCTTATCGCCTATCGGACCGAAGGATCAGGTGCCGACCGCGTCGCTGACGCACTTCTTGGTGAAGCTCGTCTTGGCGGCGCCGTTGAGCTTCCTGTCCTTGGCCTGCGCGTCGCAGGACTTCTGCGCATCGGTCTGGCACTTCTTCATGAAGCTGTTGAGCGCCGCGCCGGCGAGCTTCTTGTCGGTGGCGTCAACCTTGCAGGATGCCGCCTGCGCGACACCGACGCTGCCGATGAATGCACCGACCATAACCAGCACCGCGAATGTCCTCATGGGTTCCTCCTGGGACTGATGGCGTTGCCGGTCAGGATAGCCGTTCCGCTTTCGCCTGCAATCCGATGCGGCGGAACCGAACCGGAAAATTCTGATAAACAATCATTCATCATCGAGGCCGGCGGCATGCAGCACCTTGCGCATCACGTTCGGAAACGCGGCGTCTGCGACCTCGTGCAGCGGCATGAAACGCATGCCGGCCGGCGCCTTGGCGCGCGCCGGCAGCCGCGCCGCATAGACCGTCAGCCGCAACGGGAAATGCGTGAAGACGTGACGGACTTCGCCGCAGCACCGCCACGCCGCGGCGAGCGGCGCGCCTTCCAGCGCGGTGTTGTCGGCGAAATCCGCCGACCATTCGCTGGTTGGCACCTCGGTCATGCCGCCGAGCAGTCCCTGCTCCGGCCGGGTGCGCACCAGCAGCATGCGGTCGGCGCGCAGCGCGACGAAGGCGGCGCCGCGGCGCAACGTCCCTTCCCGCTTCGCGGCCTTGCGCGGAAAGCTCTCGGCATCGCCGCGCCGAGGCGCGGCGCAGGCATCGGTGAACGGGCACAGCACGCAGGCCGGCTTCTTCGGCGTGCAGATGGTGGCGCCGAGATCCATCAGCGCCTGCGCGAAATCGCCGTGCCGGCTCTGCGGCGCGAGCGCGGCCGCCAGGTCCCGGATGCGCGGCTTCGCACCCGGCAGTTCGTCCTCGACGGCATAGAGCCGCGTCACCACGCGCTCGACATTGCCGTCGACCGGCACCGCCGGCCGGTCGAACGCGATCGCGGCGACCGCCGCCGCGGTATAGGCGCCGATGCCGGGCAAAGCGAGCAGCGCCTGCTCGTCCGACGGAAACCGGCCGCCATGGTCGGCCGCCACCGCCTTGGCGCAGGCATGCAGGTTGCGGGCACGGGCGTAATAGCCGAGCCCGGCCCAGGCGCGCAGCACGTCCTCGAGCGGCGCCGCGGCGAGCGCCGTCACCGTCGGCCAGCGCGCTAGGAACCGGGCGTAATACGGCGCCACCGCCTTGACGGTTGTCTGCTGCAGCATGATCTCCGACAGCCAGACCGCGTAGGGGTCGGCGCGCTCGCCGCGGCGCGCCCGCCACGGCAGCACGCGGCGGTGGCGATCGTACCAGGCGAGCAGCGCCGCCGGATCGGGCGCCGCCGCTTGCTTCCGCGTAATGGCGCGGGCTGCTACCGTCATCGCCGGTCGATCCGCGACATGGTCCTCATCACCGCAGAACTGGCAGAGCGCACGCGCGTGAACAAGCCCCATCACAAGTCCACCGGAGCCAAGGGAGCAAAGCCGCTGTCCGAGCTGCTGCATGCGACGCTCAACGAGGGCTTCGCGCGGCAGGGCTTCGCCTCGACCGAGCTGGTGTCGCGCTGGGCCGAGATCGCCGGGGCGGAAGTGGCGGCGCATGCCGAGCCGATGAAGATCCAATGGCCGCGGCCGGTCGGCGACGCCCCGCCCGATCCGGCGACCCTGGTGCTGCGGGTCGAGGGTCCGGCGGCGCTGGAAATCCAGCATCTCTCCGGCGTCATCATCGAGCGCGTCAACCGCTTCTTCGGTTGGCAGGCGATCGGCCGTCTCGCGCTGCGCCAGGCGCCGCTGTCGCGCCGCCGGCACAAGCCGCAGCGCCGGCTCAAGCCCGATCCGGCGGAGACCGCGCGGATCGCGGCCTCGCTGCCCGCCATCACCGACGAGAACCTGCGCGCGGCGCTGGCGCGGCTCGGCGCCGCCATCAAGGGAAAGTGACAATTCCCTGCGCCCGGCCGCCGCGCCAAAACCATTGCCACATTCGGGGTTTCCTTATAGCCGTGTCCGGTGATGCGGCCCGCGGGAGCCGCCGTTTCGTGGCCTGTTTCAGGGAGTGGACCGTGACCGTCACCCGTCGTGAGTTCTGCCGCCATGCCGGCGCGCTGGCCGCCGCCGGCGCCGCGCTCGGAACCCTTGGGCCGCTGTTCGATGCGCTGCCGGCGCAGGCGCAGGATGCCTCCGTGGTCGAGCTCGGCGTTCCCGGCCCGATGGGCGACATCGTCATGGGCGACGAGAAGGCGCCGGTCACGATCTACGAATATGCCTCGATGACCTGCAGCCACTGCGCACATTTCCAGAAGACCACGTTCCCGGAGCTGAAGAAGCGCTACATCGACACCGGCAAGGTGCGCTACATCCTGCGCGAATTCCCGCTCGATCCGGTCGCCGCCGCGGCCTTCATGCTGGCGCGCTGCTCGGCACAGGACGGCGGCGGGAAGGCGGACAGCGCCAAGTACTATGCCGTGGTCGATACGCTGTTCGAATCGCAGCAGACTTGGGCGTTCGCGCAGAATCCGAAGGACGTGCTGCCCAATCTGCAGAAGGTCGCCAAGCAGATCGGCTTCACCGACCAGAGCTTCGAGGCCTGCCTGAAGAATCAGCCGGTGCTTGATTCGATCGAAAAGGTGCGCCGCCACGCGGTCGACGTGCTCAAGGTCAATTCGACTCCGACCTTTTTCATCAACGGCAAGCGTCAGGCCGGCGATCTGCCGATCGAAGAAATGGCCAAGCTGATCGAGCCCTATCTCAAGGGCTGACAACGCTTTTTTCCGCTGGCAAGGCAGCGGCCGGAGTTATCCGGACTCATTTTTGCCACCTCCGGCAGCAAAAGGTCTGGAAAAGACCTGAGCCGCTGTTGCCCGGCCCGGCATGGGCTACCATTCTCCGCCTCGACAGGGCTCGCGGCGCTATCCGGGCTTAAGGCGCGGAACCAACTCCGCTTTTTTTGACAGGCCGGCAGCGCCCGGCACGAAGGTAAAGGCATGAAGCTCACCAGGCTGCGCCTGATCGGATTCAAATCATTCGTCGAACCGACCGATTTCCTGATCGAACCCGGCCTGACCGGCGTGGTGGGTCCCAACGGCTGCGGCAAGTCCAACCTGGTCGAGGCGCTGCGCTGGGTGATGGGCGAGAGCTCGCACAAGTCGATGCGCGCCGCCAGCATGGACGACGTCATCTTCGCCGGCACCAACGGCCGCCCAGCGCGCAACATGGCCGAGGTGATGATCACCATCGACAACAGCGCGCGCACCGCGCCGGCGCAGTTCAACGACGACGACACGCTCGACATCGTGCGCCGCATCGAGCGCGAGGAAGGTTCGAGCTACCGCATCAACGGCCGCGACGTGCGCGCGCGCGACGTGCAGATGGTGTTCGCCGACGCCTCGACCGGCGCGCGCTCGCCGGCGCTGGTCCATCAGGGCCGCATCGGCGAGATCATCCAGGCCAAGCCCGAGCAGCGCCGCCGCGTGCTGGAGGAAGCCGCCGGCATCGCCGGCCTGCACGCGCGCCGGCACGAGGCCGAGCTGCGCCTGAAGGCCGCGGAGACCAATCTCACCCGGCTCGAAGACGTCATCGGGCAGCTCGCCAACCAGATCGACGGCCTGAAGAAGCAAGCCAAGCAGGCGATCCGCTATCGCACCGTCTCGGCGCAGGTCCGCAAGGCGGAAGCGACGCTGTTCCACCTGCGCTGGCTCGCGGCGCAGCAGGAGGTCGTGGAATCCGAGCACGCCAAGGACGAGGCGGTGCGGCTCGTCGCCGAGCGCACCGGCGCGCAGGCGGAAGCCTCCAAGCGCCAGGCCGAGGCGCAGGCCTCGCTGCCGGCGCTGCGCGAGGCCGAGGCGCGCGCCGCCGCGGCGCTGCAGCGGCTCAATGCGGCGAAAGCCGAGCTGGAGCGCGAGGAGCAGCGCGCCAAGGATCGCATCGTCGAGCTTGAGACGCGGCTGGTGCAGTTCGCCGCCGATGCCGAACGCGAACGCCGCCTGGTCGCCGATGCCGACGCCGCGCTGGCGCGGCTCGAAGCCGAGGCCGAGACGCTGCGCCAGGAGGCGCAGACCAACGCCACCCGCCGCAGCGGCATCGACGCCCGCGTCGGCGAGGCCGACGGCGTGCTCGGCGCGGTCGAGAAGGTGTTCGCGGAGCTGACCTCCGACCTCGCCGCGCTCACCGCGCGCCGCAACCAGCTCGAGGCGGCGCTGCGCACGCATGGCGAGCGCATCGCCCGCCACGAGACCGAGCTCGCCGAGGTCGAGCGCGAGCTCGACGCGTTGAAGGCGGCGGAGGCCGGCGGCCCCGATCTCGCCGCGCTCGGCGCGGCGGTCGAGGCCGCGCAGCAGGCGGTCGCGGAATCGGAAGCGGCAGCGCAGTCCGCCGAGACCGCACATCAGGCGGCGCGGCAGGCGCTGGAAGCGGCGCGCACGCCGTTCGCCGAGGCCGAGCGCCGCGCCCAGCGGCTGGAGACCGAGGCCAAGACGCTCGCCAAGGTGCTGGCGGTCGAGACCAAGAACATGTGGCCGCCGGTGATCGACGGCATCTCGGTCGAGAAAGGCTACGAGAAGGCGATCGGCGCCGCGCTCGGCGACGAGCTCGACGCGCCGGTCGATGCCTCCTCGCCGATCCATTGGGGCGGCGCCGAGATCGATGCTTCCGACCCGGCGCTGCCCGAGGGCGTGCAGCCGCTCGCCGCGGTGGTGGTCGCGCCGGCCGAGCTTGCCCGCCGTCTCGCCCAGATCGGCGTCGTTGAAAAGGCCGCCGGTGCCCGCCTCGCCAAGCTGCTCAAGCCCGGCCAGCGCCTGGTCTCGCTCGAAGGCGATCTGTGGCGTTGGGACGGCTTCGTCGCTGCGGCCCACGCGCCGACCGGCGCGGCGCGCCGGCTCGCCGAGCGCAACCGCCTCGCCGACATCGAGACCGAGCTCGAGACCGCACGCGCCGATGTCGAGGACAAGCGCCGCGCCGTCGAGGCGGCACGACAGGCGCTGCAGGCCGCGGCCGAGGCCGAGAGCGCGGCACGCGCCGCCAATCGCGAGCGCCAGCACGAGGCGCATGCCGCGCGCGACCGCCACGACGCCGCCGAGCGCGAGATCAACCGCCATGCCGCGCGGCTGTCAGCGCTCGCCGAGGCCAAGGCCCGCCTCACCGCAAACCGCGACGAAGCCGCGGCGGCGCGCAGCGAAGCGGAGGCTGCGCTCGTCGGCCTCGCTCCCGCCGCCGAGCTCGAGGAGCGGCTCGCTGCGGTGCGCGAGGACATCGCCGGCAAGCGCGCGCATCTCGCCGAGCTGCGCGCCGAGGCGCAGGCGATCGCGCGCGAGGCCGAGCTCGCCGATCGCCGCCTGCAGGCGATCGCCGCCGATCAGCAGGAATGGACCGCGCGCAAGGGCGGCGCCGCCGGTCAGATCGCGACGCTGGAGACGCGGATCGGCGAAGCCACCGCCGAACGCGAGACGCTGCGCGACGCGCCGCGGCTGTTCGAGGACAAGCGCGTCGCCCTGATCGGCGAGATCGAGAACGCCGAGGCCGCCCGCCGCGAGGAGGCCGACCGGCTCGCCGCCGCCGAAGAGGCGCTGGCCGAAGCCGACCGCGACGCCCGCGCCGCGCTCGAAGCCATGGGCACCGCGCGCGAGGATCTTGCCCGCGCCGAGGAACGCTTCGAGGCCGCGCGCCGCCGCTTCTCCGATGTCGGCCGCGAGATTCACGAAGTCCTCGAAGTCGAGCCGGCCGCCGTCGCCGAACTCGCCGAGATCAAGCCGGACGACGTGCTGCCGGACGTGACCGAAGTCGAGGCGACGCTGGAGCGGCTGCGGCGCGAGCGCGAGCGGCTCGGCGCGGTCAATCTGCGCGCCGAGGAAGAGCTGCGCGAGGTCGAGGAGCAGCACGGCAAGCTCACCACCGAGCGCGACGATCTGGTGGAGGCGATCAAGAAGCTGCGCCAGGGCATCCAGAGCCTCAACCGCGAGGCGCGCGAGCGGCTCTTGGCATCGTTCGCCACCGTGAACGCGCATTTCCAGAAGCTGTTCACGCAACTGTTCGGCGGCGGCAGCGCGGAGCTGCAGCTGATCGAGAGCGAGGATCCGCTCGAGGCCGGTCTCGAAATCCTGGCCAAGCCGCCGGGCAAGAAGCCGGCGACGCTGTCGCTGTTGTCGGGCGGCGAGCAGGCACTGACCGCGATGGCGCTGATCTTCGCGGTGTTCCTCACCAATCCGGCGCCGATCTGCGTGCTGGACGAGGTCGATGCGCCGCTCGACGATCACAATGTCGAGCGGTTCTGCGACCTGCTCGACGAGATGACCAAGATGACCGACACCCGCTTCGTCATCATCACCCACAATCCGATCACCATGGCGCGCATGAACCGGCTCTTTGGTGTGACGATGGCCGAACGCGGCGTGTCGCAGCTCGTCTCGGTCGATCTCGAGACCGCCGCCAAGTTCCGCGACGTCGCCTGAGCGCGGCGCGCGCTGCGCCCGCGAGGCGAGGACAAGGATGGGCTCCGATCTGCCGGCGGCGTTGAAGGCCGCGCTGGCGCGCGCGGCGTTCGGCGTCTCGCGCGCGCAGGCGGCGCGTCAGGCGAACGCATTGTCCGAGACCTACCGCGCCGGCGGCGGCTCGCAGGCGATCACCGACGCCGGCGGCGCATTGGCCTATGCGCTGGCGCGGATGCCGGCGACCTATGCCGCGGTCGCGGCCTGCCTCGATGCGGTGCAGGCAGCGCGGCCGGACTTCGCTCCGCACAGCCTGATCGACGTCGGTGCCGGACCCGGCACCGCGAGCTGGGCCGCGGCAGCCGCCTTCCCCGATCTCGCGGCCTTCACCCTGCTCGACGCCAATCCTGCGCTGCGCGCGCTGGCTTTGACGTTCACGGAAGGTGCGGACCGGCTGGCCTGCGCCGCCTACCGGCTCGGCGAGGCCCGCACCGAACTCTCGGCCATGCCGGTGGGCGACCTCGTGATCGCGAGCTATCTCATCGCCGAAGTGACGGACCCCGCGCCGCTGGTCGCGCGGATGTGGGACAAGACCCGCGACGTGCTGCTGATCGTCGAGCCGGGCACTCCGGACGGCTATCGCCGGGTGCTGGCGGCGCGCGCTCAGGTGATCGCCCTCGGCGGCCATGTCGTCGCACCCTGCCCGCACGACGCCGCCTGCCCGCTGGCCCCGCCCGACTGGTGCCATTTCGCGCAGCGTCTGATGCGCTCGCGCGACCACAAGCAGGTCAAGCGCGCCGAGGCGCCGTTCGAAGACGAGAAATTCGCCTATGTCGCGCTGTCGCGGACGGCCGGGCTGCGGCCGGCACGGGTGCTGGCGCCGCCGGCGGTCGGCAAGGCGGCCGTTTCGGTGAAGCTCTGCACCCCGGCCGGGATCGCCATGGTCACGGCGCCGCGCCGCGACAAACCCGCCTATGCCCGGGCGCGGCGGCTGCGCTGGGGCGACGGCGTGCCGGCCTGATCACCGCCTCCGCCCGGCGTCTGTGGATAAGCCTAAAATTTTAACGGCCGTCCGGAACCAGGCGCCGGGGGCCGACGTTGACCCCGCAAGATCAGCCGGGCGGCTTCCCCCCTTACCCCCCGATAGCCGAACGGCTCGAACCCCAGGCCTCGCGCCTGGGGTTTTTCTTTGCCCGCCCCACGGCGCGGCTCTCTCGCCGCCGACGGTCCATCTGCGGTAAGTTCCGCACCTTACGCTGTGGTCCTCGGAGGAGCAGACATGTCCACGACCGCCTGGGTCATCCTCGGCATCATCGTCGTCGTCGCGCTGTGGGTGTTCTCGATCTACAACGGACTGGTCGGGCTGCGGCAACGCGTCAGCCAGGCGTTCGCCGACATCGACGTCCAGCTCAAGCTGCGGCACGACCTCATTCCCAATCTGGTCGAGACTGTCAAAGGTTACGCCGCGCACGAGCGCAGCACGCTGGAAGCCGTGGTCCAGGCGCGCAATGCCGCGATCGCCGCTCCCGGCGTCGAGCAGAAGGTCGCCGCCGAGAACATGCTTACGGGCGCGCTGAAAAGCCTGTTCGCGCTGGCCGAGGCCTATCCCGACCTCAAGGCCAACCAGAACTTCCAGCAACTGCAGACCGAGCTGTCGGACGTCGAGAACAAGCTCGCGGCCTCGCGGCGGTTCTTCAACAACGCCGTGCAGGAATACAACACCGGCATCCAGCAGATCCCGGCCGCGTTCTTCGCCGGCGCGCTCGGCTTCCATCCGCAGCCGTTCTTCGATCTCGGCGAGACGCGCGCGCAGCTCGAGCAGGCACCCAGCGTGAAATTCTAGAACACCCCGACCGAGGGCCGTGCCGATGGCCGCCTACGGCCTCTACACGCATATCCAGGCCAACAAGCGGCGCTCGGCTCTCCTGCTCGCCGGCCTGTTCTTCCTGGTCTACGTGCTGGTGTTCGCCGGCGCGCTGGTCGCGGAGGCGATGATCGGCGACGCCTCGCTCGACTGGCTGATCCGCGCCGCCTTCGCCGACTTCCTAAAGGCCGCGCCGTTCGCCACCGTCGGCACGCTGCTGTGGGTCTGGATCGCCTACAAATTCCACCAGTCGATGATCGACGCCATCACCGGCGCGGCGGACGTGACGCGGCAGCAGGAGCCGCGGCTCTACAATCTCCTGGAGAACCTCTGCATCTCGCGCGGCATCCCGATGCCGAAGCTGAAGATCGCCGAAGACGACGCGCTCAACGCCTTCGCCACCGGCCTCAACCCGCGGCAATATGCGATCACGGTGACCCGCGGCCTGATGCGCTCGCTCAATGACGCCGAGCTCGAAGCCGTGCTCGGCCATGAGCTCACCCATATCCGCAATGGCGACGTCCGCCTGCTGGTGATCGCGGTGGTGATCGCCGGCGTGATCTCGTTCTTCGGCGAGATGGTGTTCCGCCTGTTCTTCCAGGGCGGGCTGCGGTTCGGCGGCGGGGGCGGCCGTTCGTCGGACGGCGGCCGCAAGGGCTCCGGCGGCGCCGGCCTCGCCGTGCTGATCGCGGTGGTGCTGATCGTGATCGCCTGGGTGCTGTCGATCGTGATCCGCTTCGCGCTGTCGCGCCGGCGCGAATTCCTCGCCGATGCCGGCTCGGTGGAGCTGACCAAGAACCCGGACGCCATGATCATGGCGCTGCGCAAGATCGAAGGCCGCGGCGAGCTCGCGCGCGCCAATTCCGCGGTGATGGAGATGTGCGTCGATAATCCGCGGCAGGGCTTCGCCGACCTGTTCGCCACCCATCCCTCGGTCGACGCCCGCGTCGCCGCGCTGGTGCAATATGCCGGCGGCCACGATCCCGGCCCGCTGATGCTGCCGCCGCCGGATGACGGCGGCGCATCGGACGACACGACGGTACCGGACGGACCCTGGGGCAATACGCCGGACGCCGCGCCCTCTTCCGGTCCGTGGGGCAGCGCGCCGCCGCGCGAGGGCCGGCCATTCCTGCCGGACGGTCCGCCTCCCGACGACCGTGGCTTCGGGCCGTGGCGGCGGTGATGCGGACCTAGTGCGACATCAGCACCGGGATCGGCGCGCGCTCCAGCATGCTCTTGGTGGCGCCGCCGAGCACGAATTCGCGCAGCCGCGAATGGCCATAGGCGCCCATCACCAGGAGATCGGCGTTGCAGGCTGCGATCTGCGCCTCGAGCACGGCGCCGATCTTGCGCCCCGCGGCATCGACCTCGTCGAACACGATCTCGACGCCCTGCCGCGCCAGGTGCTTGGCGAGCTCCGCGCCGGAACGCCGGGTGGTGATGACCTTCTCCCGCGTCACGGTGAGGACGTGGACCCGCTTCATCTGCCGCAGCAGCGGCAGCGCATCGGCAATGGCGCGCGCCGCCGGCCTGCTCGAATCCCAGGCGACCACCGCGGTGCCGAGTGTGAAGGCGGCGGCCCGGCGCCGCTCATGCGGCAGGACCATGGTCGGGCGTCCTGAGCCGAAGATGATCGATTCCGCATACCATTGATCGACGAAATCCCCGGTCGGCACCGGCACGATGGTCAGATCGTAAAGCCGCGCGTAATCGACCAGCACGGCAGGCGCTTCCGACGCCAGGCACTCTTCGGCGATCCGGTCCTGCAGCACCCCGTTCTTCTCGGCGGCCGACTGGAAGGCGGCGAGCAGCGCCTCGGCATTGTCGGCGCTCTTCTTGGATTCCGTGGCGATCACGGCGCGGATATCGGTCACCGCATTGGTGAGGAAATTGCCCGGCGGCCGCATCTTGATCGAGCAGGCGATCGCCGACAGCCGGCCGCCCATCGCGGCGGCGATCGCCACCGCATCATCCACCGCCGCGACCGGCGTCGGCTGCGGATAGGTCGTCAACGCAAGCAGCATGTCCTTGAAGGCCATCGATCCGGCTCCTTTTCCCTTCGGCCGCGGCAGCGGAACGCTAGCTGCAACCGGCGCCGGCGGTTTTGACCCAGCGCAAAACCCCTCATCGCCGCGGCGGCGGCAATATCAGTGTCCTTCGAAAGCAACCAGCGTGTGAACCGGCACGCCGAGCCGGCGCAGCCGGTCGGCGCCGCCGAGCTCCGGCAGATCGATCACGAAACAGGCCGCCAGCACCTCGGCGCCGAGCTGGCGCAGCAGCTTCACGGCGGCCTCCGCCGTGCCGCCGGTCGCGATCAGGTCGTCGACCAGCACCACACGCTCGCCGTTGACCAGCGCATCGGCGTGAATCTCGATCTGGTCCTCGCCGTATTCCAGCGCATAGGTGACGCTGACGCGCTTGTGCGGCAGCTTGCCCTTCTTGCGGATCGGGATGAAGCCGGCCGAGACCTGATGCGCCACCGCGCCGCCAAGGATGAAGCCGCGCGCCTCGATGCCGGCGACCTTGTCGATCTTGGAGCCGGCCCACGGCTGCACCAGCTCGTCGACCGCGCGGCGGAACGCGCGCGCATTGCCGAGCAGCGTGGTGATGTCGCGGAACATCACGCCGGGCTTGGGATAGTCCGGGATGGTCCGGATCGTCTCGCGGAGACCGTTGTCGAGGGTCGGCGTGGTCATCGGCGCGGCTGCGGCGCTATGTCTTCCGGCGCTCAAGGAAGGTCAGTCCGCCCTTCATCTTGTGCGTCAGCGGCGCCTCGATCAGCTGCACCGTGACCGCCTCGGCTGGGACCTCGAAATTCTTCACCACCGCCTGGGTGATGTCGGACATGAGATTCTTCTTCTGCTCGTCGCTGCGGCCGGCGGCGAGAAAGACATGGACCTCGGGCATCTGCGGCTACTCCCCTACCGATGTGGCGCTGCGCGCGGGCGCGGCGCTCAACTGTTGTTTAATACGCGGCCGGCCACGGCGTCGAGCTTCTTCAGCAAGTCCGGGTCGCGCGCTTCGGGCGCGGTGATCAGCGCGGTGTCGAGCGCGCGGTCGGAGCCGATCGGGCACGGCTCGTGCTCGCGCGGGAAGTCGCGGGCGAGCCGCGCCACCAAGCGCTTGGCCTTCTCGACATTGCCGGACAGCACCTTGATGACGTCCTGCACCGTGACCGCATCGTGAGCGGGATGCCAGCAGTCGAAATCGGTCACCATGGCGACCGTGGCGTAGCAGATCTCGGCCTCGCGGGCGAGCTTGGCCTCCGGCATGTTGGTCATGCCGACCACCGAATAGCCGAGCGTCTTGTAGGTGATGCTCTCCGCATAAGTGGAGAACTGCGGGCCTTCCATGCAGACATAGGTGCCGCCGCGCGCCAGCGGGATGTTCTCCTTGCCGGCAGCCTCGTCGATGCGCTGGCGCAGCTTCGGCGACACCGGATGCGCCATCGAGACATGGGCGACGAGACCCTTGCCGAAGAACGAGCTCTCGCGCTTGTAGGTGCGGTCGACGAACTGGTCGACCAGCACGAAGGTGCCGGGCGGCAATTCCTCCTTGAACGAGCCGCAGGCCGACAACGACACCAGGTCGGTCACACCGGCGCGCTTGAGCACGTCGATATTGGCGCGGTAGTTGATGTCGGACGGCGACAGCCGGTGGCCGGTGTCATGCCGCGATAGAAAAACTACCGGCAGGCCGGCGATCTCGCCGATCCGCAGCGGTCCCGACGGCTCACCCCACGGGCTCGCGATGCGCTCCTCGCGGACATTCTCCAGTCCCGGCAGATCGTAGATGCCGGAGCCGCCGATGATGCCCAGAACCGCTTTCGTCATCCGCACCGCCCCGCTTCGCGCCGGCCCCGCTCACGCCGCAAGGGCCCCGAAGGGCCCTTGAGAAACGTCACGTGCGATATTCCGTCGGTGCCCGCTGCTCGCGAAGCTGCTCCGGATGCAGCTCGACCTGTTTCCAGACTTTCTTCTTGGTGAAGTACAACAGGCCGGTCAGCACGAGCAGGAAGATCATGACCTGGAAGCCGAGCCGCTTGCGCGCCATCATGTGCGGCTCCGCCGTCCACATCAGGAACGCGGAGACGTCCTTGCCGTACTGGTCGATGGTCTGCGGCGAGCCGTCCTCGTAGGTGACCTGTCCGTCGGACAGCGGTTGCGGCATGCCAAGCGCATGGCCCGGGAAATACTTGTTGTAGTGGGCGCCCGGCGGCAGCGTGAAGCCCTGCGGCGCCTCCTCGTAGCCGACCATCAGCGCGTGGATGTAGTCCGGCCCCTGCTCCTGGTACTGCGTGAAGATGTCGAAGATGAACCACGGGAAGCCGCGCTCATAGGTGCGCGCCTTGGCGATCACCGACAGGTCCGGCGGCAGCGCGCCGCCATTGGCCGCGCGCGCGGCATTGTCGTTCGGGAACGGCTTGGGGAAGGTGTCGGCGGACCGGCCGGGGCGCTCGAACATCTCGCCGGCGTCGTTCGGCCCGTCCTGGATCTTGTACTCGGCCGCGATCGCCTCCGCCTGCGCCGGCGAATAGCCGAGCCCGCCCGGCTCGGCGAGATTGCGGAACGCCACCAGGCTCAGCGAATGGCAGGAGGCGCAGACCTCCTTGTAGACCTTGAAGCCGCGCTGCAGCTGCGCCTGGTCGAACTTGCCGAACGGTCCGGAGAACGACCATTTCTGCGCCGGCGGCGTCGGCGAATCGTGGCTGTGATCCTGGGCGACGGCCGGCGGCGCGATCACCGCGGTCGCGGCGGCGGCGAGGACGAGCAGCGTCTGCTTGAGTGTCATCACACGCTCCTCAAACCTTGGTCGTCGGCGCCGGAGCCGGCGCGCCGATCGGCACGCCCTCCTTCAGCACCGATTCCGATATCGAGTTCGGCAGCGGCTTGGCCTTCTCGAAGATGCCGAGCAGCGGCAGCACGATGATGAAATGCGCGAAATAGTAGAACGTCAGGACCCGCGCCGCGATCACGTAGCCGCCTTCCGCGGGCTTGGAGCCCAGCCAGCCGAGCCCGATGCAGACCGCGAAGAACACCCAGAAGAACTGCTTGAAGAGCGGCCGGTAGCGCGCCGAGCGCACCTTCGAGGTGTCGAGCCAGGGCAGGAAGGCGAGGATCACGATCGAGCCGAACAGCGCGATGACGCCGAGCAGCTTGTTCGGGATCGCGCGCAGGATCGCGTAGAACGGCAGGTAATACCATTCCGGCACGATGTGCTGCGGCGTCACCGCCGGATTGGCCGGGATGTAGTTGTCGGCGTGGCCGAGGAAGTTCGGCTGATAGAACACGAACCAGGCGAACACGATGCAGAACGCCGACATGAAGAAGCCGTCCTTGATCGTCGCATAGGGCGTGAACGGCACGGTGTCACGGTCGCCCTTGGGCTCGACGCCGGTCGGATTGTTCTGGCCGACGACGTGCAGCGCCCAGACGTGCAGCACGACCACGCCGGCGATCACGAACGGCAGCAGGTAGTGCAGCGAGAAGAAGCGGTTGAGCGTCGGATTGCCGACCGAATAGCCGCCCCACAGCCAGGTCACCAGCGCCTCGCCGATGCCGGGGAAGGCGGAGAAGAAGTTGGTGATGACGGTGGCGCCCCAGAAGCTCATCTGACCCCACGGCAGCGTGTAGCCGAGGAAGCCGGTCGCCATCATCAAGAGGTAGAGGATGACGCCGAGGATCCACAGCACCTCGCGCGGCTCCTTGTACGAGCCGTAATACATGCCGCGGAACATATGGATGTAGACCGCGATGAAGAACATCGAGGCGCCATTGGAGTGCAGATAGCGCAGCAGCCAGCCGTAGTTCACGTCGCGCATGATGCTTTCGACGGAATTGAACGCCAGCGTCGCATGCGGCGTGTAGTGCATCGCCAGCACGATGCCGGTGATGATCTGCACGCCGAGCATGAAGGACAGGATGCCGCCGAAGGTCCACCAGTAGTTCAAATTGCGGGGCGTCGGATAGGCGACGAAGGAGGAATGGACCAGGCCGGCAATCGGAAGCCGGCGCTCCATCCACTTCATGAATGGGCTCTGCGGCTGATACGTCGAATGTCCGCTCATGCTCGAACCTTCAGAATGAATGCTGACGGATCAACCGATCCGGATCTTGGTGTCGGAAAGGAATGCGTAGGGCGGCACGGCGAGATTGAGCGGCGCGGGCCCCTGCCGGATGCGCCCGGAGGTGTCGTAGACCGAACCGTGGCACGGGCAGAAGAAGCCGTCATAGGCGCCCTGATGCGCCAGCGGGATGCAGCCGAGATGGGTGCAGATGCCGATCAGGACCAGCCATTGCTCGCGGCCTTCCTTGACGCGCGCCGAATCGGGCTGCGGGTCGGGCAAGGTGGCGATGTCGACCTTCTGCGCCTCGTCGATCTCTTTCTTGGTACGGTGCGATACGAAGATCGGCTTGCCGCGCCAGAACACCTTGATGACCTGTCCCTCGCTGATCGGCGACAGGTCGACTTCGATCGGTGCGCCGGCCGCGATGGTCGAGGCGTCCGGGTTCATCTGCGAGATCAGCGGCACCAGGGTCGCTGCGCCGCCCACTGCGGCCACCGCCCCGGTAGCGATGTAAAGAAAGTCGCGGCGAGAGTGGCCCGCGGAAGACACGGTCGTCACAGGTTTGACCCCCTGCTGTTTTGCGGCCATCCGCGCGGCTCGGGTGCGGCAGAGGCCGGGCTGGGAGCCCAATCCTGCAGACCCTCAGTCCCGCGAAAGCACGTCCCGCGGAGCGGCGGATGGATCAATGCAGCAGACCCCGCAAAGGGCGGGCGCGGCAGTTGATAACGGTTCTATTGGCACCCTTGCGGGGCAAGAGCAAGCCGGTTATCCGCGCCATGCCCAAAAGCTATGTCCGAGAACTGGGCGGGAGTTGCCCAAAAGTTGCATAACCCGCGCCAAGCCGCCGATTTCCGGCGCTTTCGCCGCGGCCGGCGGGTTGTCGCAGGGCATTGAGGAGTCACGCCGCCGCCGATGCGCATCGCGCTCTATCAGCCCGACATTCCCCAGAACACCGGCACGATTCTGCGGCTCGCCGCCTGCCTCGGGGTCGAGGCGCATATCGTCGAGCCGGCCGGCTTTCCGGTCACCGACGCGGCGTTCCGCCGCGCCGGCATGGACTATCTCGACCGGGTGCGCATCCACCGCCATGTCAGCTTCGCGGCGTTCGAGGACTGGCGCCGGCAGGCGGGCGCACGGCTCGTCCTGCTCACCACCGCGGGGCGCACCAGCCATCTCGATTTCGCCTACCATGCGGACGACATCCTGATGCTGGGCCGGGAATCCGCGGGCGTGCCGGACGCGGTGCATACCGCCGCCGAGGCGCGGCTGATGATCCCGATGCGGCCGGCGATGCGGTCGCTCAATGTCGCGGTCGCCGCCGCCATTGCGCTCGGCGAGGCGCTGCGGCAGATCGGCGGCTTCCGACACGACGAGAGTGATGCATGACTTCGCCGCTGCCCCACCCCGCCACGCTCGAGGACCGCAAGATCCGGGCGCGCACCTGGTTCGAGGCGCTGCGCGACGACATCTGCGCCGTCTTCGAGGCGCTGGAGGACGCGCTGCCGGCGGACGCGCCGCTCGGCGCGCAGTCTCCCGGCCGCTTCGTGCGCACGCCGTGGCAGCGCAAGGACCATAGCGGCAATCCCATCTCGGGTTCATCCGAGATGGGTCTTAACAATCCCAAGTCGGGTAAACCCGACTTGGGTGGCGGCGGCGTGATGGCGATGATGCGCGGCCGGGTCTTCGAGAAGGTCGGCGTGCACTGCTCGACCGTGCACGGCGAGTTCTCGCCCGAATTCCGCAAGGAGATTCCCGGCGCCGAGGCCGATCCGCGGTTCTGGGCCTCCGGCATCTCGCTGATCGCGCATCCGCAGAACCCGAACGTGCCGGCGGCGCACATGAACACCCGCTTCGTCGTCACCTCCAGGGCCTGGTTCGGCGGTGGTGCCGACCTGACGCCGGTGCTCGATGCGCGGCGGACGCAGGACGATCCCGACACCGTCGCCTTCCATGCGGCGATGAAGGCGGCGTGCGACGCCCATGCCGCGGTCGCGCCCTATGACAAGTTCAAGCAATGGTGCGACGACTATTTCTTCCTCAAGCACCGCAACGAGCCGCGCGGCATCGGCGGCATCTTCTATGACTGGCTCGACAGCGGCTCATGGGAAGCCGACTTCGCCTTCACCCAGGATGTCGGGCGCGCCTTCCGCAACATCTATCCGACACTGGTGCGCGCCAATGTCGAGAAGCCGTGGAGCGAGGCGCAGCGCGAGGAGCAGCTCGTGCGCCGCGGCCGCTATGTCGAATACAACCTGCTCTACGACCGCGGCACCATCTTCGGCCTGCGCACCGGGGGCAATGTGGACTCGATCCTGTCCTCGATGCCGCCGGTGGTGAAATGGCCGTGATCGCTGAAGCCGGTTGAAAGCCGCTCAGGACCGGAGCGCCAGCGCGATCATCACCGCGCCGCCGAGGATCACCACGGCATCGAGCAGCGCGGCATGGACATGCACCGGCATGCGCTCGACGAATGCCTTGGCGAGGAACGCGCCCGGCAGCGCCACCAGCCCGATCAGCAGTGCGAAGGACACCACCTGCATGGTGATGGCGCCGGCGAATCCGAACACCGCGATCTTGACGATGCCGATCGCGATCGAGACCGCCGCGTCGGTGGCGATCACGCCCGCTCCCTCGAGGCCCGAGGCCATCAGCATCGACAGCAGCACGATCCCCGATCCGGTGGTGCCGCCGACCAGCACGCCATAGCCGGCGGCGCTCAACGCCAATCCGCGATCCGTGAGCATCACGTTGCGCGCCTTGAGCAGGCGCCGCAGCGGCACGCTCAGGCACAGCATGCCGCCGATCACCGTGAGCGCGCCGGCATTGTTGAGGAGCGTATAGCCGTAGGCGCCCAGCACGCAGGTCGGCGCGGCGAACAGCAGTACGATCGCCACGCGCCGCCAGGCGATGAATCGGTAGAACGCGCCGACGCGGCTCGCATTGGTGAACAATGCCGAGATCGCGATGATCGGCACCACCGGCTCGGCGCCGACGATCGGCACCAGCACCAGCGGCATCAGCGCGCCGGTGCCATAGCCGGCGACGCCGCCGACCACCGATGCGACCAGCGCGGTGGCGGCGACCAGCGCAAGCTGCAGCAACGGAATATCGGCAAAGGCGGTGGGCACGGCCGCACCGTAGCCGCGTTCGCGCGCCCCGCCCAGCTTGGCGAAGGGTGTTCTTCATTTATCGCCCGCCGCCACCGTCTCTTTGCATGACGGCACGGCCGCGGCGCAGGGCTACGCCGTTGACCGCGCGGCGCCGTGCGGATCAAATTGCGCAGGCGACGGCAAAAAGGGGGCATGCGGCATGACATTCCGGACCGGGATATTGCTGGCCATCGCCGCCGCCGTGCTGATGCCCGGCGCTGCCGCGGCGCAAGACTGGCCCGCCCGCACCATCACGCTGGTGGTGCCGTTCGCGGCCGGTGGCGGCACTGACGCCATCGCCCGCGTCATCGCCGAGAAACTGGCGGCGCGGCTCGGGCAGTCGGTCGTGGTCGAGAACAAGGCCGGCGCGGCGAGCGCGATCGGCACGGCCTATGTCGCCAAGGCCGCGCCCGATGGCTACACGCTGCTGATGACCACCAGCAGCGCCCAGGTGATCCTGCCGCTGACGCAACCGGCGGGGTCGCTCAACTACGATCCGGTGCGCGACTTCCGGCCGATCGGCCTCACCGCCACCCTGCCCAATCTTCTGGTGGTCAGCCCCAAAGTGCCGGCCAACAATGTCGCCGAGTTCATCGCCTATGCCAAGGCAAGGCCCGGCCATATGTCGTTCGCGTCGAGCGGCAACGGCACGATCACGCATCTGATCGGCGAACTGTTCAATGCCCGCGCCGGCATCGAGGCGGTGCATGTGCCCTATCGCACCGGCGCGCAGGCCGCTCCCGACACCATGGAGGGACGCGTCCACTATCAATTCGACAACATCATCTGGACGCTGCCGATGGTGCGCTCGGGCCAGCTGCGCGGGCTCGCCATCACCTCGCGCGAGCGCTCGCAGCTCGCTCCCGACATCCCGACGGTTGCGGAATCGGGGCTGCCCGGCTTCGAAGGCATCACCTGGCTCGCCCTCGTCGCACCGGCAAGGACTCCTGACAACGCGATCGCGCGGCTCGACACCGAACTCGCAGCGGTGCTCAAGGAACCGGATACGATCAAGAAAATGGCGTCCGCCGGCGCCGAGCCGCCGGCGACACTTGGGCCGGATGGTTATCGGGCGCTGCTGGCGGAAGACATTGCACGCTGGAAAGCCGTCTTCGACGAAGGAAAGATCAAACTGAAATGAGTTTCCGTTCTCTCGTTGCCTCCGAGCGTCCGCTGGTGCTGCCGGGCGCCTACGACGCCATCAGCGCACGCCTGATCGAGCGCGCCGGCTTCAAGGCGTATTTCACCGGCGGCTTCCCGATGATCGGCGCGCGCTTCGGCCTGCCCGATATCGGGCTGGTGCAGCTCGGCGAAATCTCGCAGGCGGTGCGCGATGTGGCGCAGGCGTCGTCGCTGCCGTTCATGGTCGACGGCGACAACGGCTACGGCGACGTCAAGAACGTGGTGCATACGCTGCACAGCTACGAGCGGCTCGGTGCCGGCGCGATCATGCTCGAAGACCAGGTCGCGCCGAAACGCTGCGGCCACATCGCCGGCAAGGATGTGATACCGGCCGCGCAGATGGTGGCCAAGATCCGCGCCGCAGCGCAGAACCGCATGAATCCCGACACCTTCATTCTCGCCCGCACCGACGCCCGCGACGTTCACGGCCTCGACGAAGCCTATCGCCGCGCGGAAGCCTATCTCGCCGCCGGCGCCGACGGCCTGTTCATCGAATCGCCGCACGACGTCGCCGAGCTGGAGCAGATCGCCAGAAAGTTCGACGTGCCGCAGATGGCCAATATGCTCGAAGGCGGACGCACCCCGATCCTGACGCCGAAAGAGCTGTCCGACATGGGCTTCCGGATCGCGATCTACGGCATCTCGCTGCTGATGCACGCGGTCAAGACCATGCAGGACGTGCTGGCGAAGCTTAAGCGCGGCGACACCAGCTTCATCGGCCACGGCGTCGGCTTCGAGGAATACAAGACCATCGTCGGCTTCGACGGCTGGGCGAAGATCGAGGATGAATTCGGCGGCCGGGGCTAAAGTCTCAGCCCTATAGCGGGCGCGCCGCCTGATCGGCGATCTGGGCGACCGCGACACTGTCGAGCGGAAATCCGGCGGCGATCCAGGCGCGCTCCGCGGCGGCCAGCGCGGCGCCGAGCCCCGGACCCTTCGGCACGCCGCGCGCCATCAGGTCGGCGCCGCGCAGCGGAAACACCGGCACGTTCCAGCGCTGCGGCAGCGTCGCGAAAGCGCGCCAGGCCGGGTCATCGGCAGCAGCGCCCGAGCGCGCCCAGCCGAGCAGCGCCTGGTCGGTGAAGTTGCCGACGCCGGCGCGATACAGCAGTTCGCGCGCGCGATTGCCGGCGGGCGGCGGGCCGCGCCACCAGCCCTCGGCCATGGCGGTGAGGCGGTCGTATTCCGCATTGGCGAGCCGCAGCCGCTCGCGCAGCCGCTCGGCGTCCTCGACGATGACGACGGCAAGCGCGCCGAGCCGGCGGATCGCCTCCGACGACAGCGCCAGCGCCTGCTCGAGCGCAATCATGCGTTCGAAGTGGACGAGATTGGGCACGCCGGCAAGCAGCCGCACCAGCAGCCCGCACTCCGCCATTGCGGTGAGCGCCGGGAACGCGCCGGGCGCGATCAGGAGCTTGAGCAGTTCCATGCGCACGCGCTCGCGCGAGAGCTGGTCGAGCCCGTCGCGGCCGGCGATGCAGGCCGACAGCCCGGCGGCATCGAGCGGCCCGCGGCCGTAGGCGGCGTGGAAGCGGAAGAAGCGCAGGATGCGCAGGTAATCCTCGGCGATGCGGCGCGCCGGATCGCCGATGAAGCGCACCCGGCGCTCGCGAACATCGGCAAGCCCGCCGACCGGATCGTGCACCGTGCCATCGGCGCTGGCGCTCAGCGCATTGATGGTGAAATCGCGGCGCTCGGCGTCCGCTTTCCAGTCGCGTCCGAACGCGACCTTGGCGTGACGGCCGAAGGTCTCGACGTCCTGCCGCAGCGTCGTCACCTCGAACGGCCTGCCGTCGGCGACCACCGTCACGGTGCCGTGCGCGACGCCGGTCGGCACCGCCTTGAAGCCTTCCCGCGTCACGCGCCGCATCACCTCCTCCGGCAGCGCGGTGGTGGCGATGTCGATGTCGCCGAGCGGTTCGCCGAGCAGCGCATTGCGCACCGCGCCGCCAACCACCCGGGCTTCCTCGCCGTCGCGATCGAGCGCGGCGAGGAGCCGCGGCAGCGGTCCGGACCGCAGCCACGACGCGCCCGCGAGGCTTGCCTGCCCGCCCGCCGTCATCGCATCGTTCCCGGCACGAACCTGCCGTCCTTGTCGACATGCGCCGGCACATATTCGGCGCCGATCGGCGCGCCGGAATAATTGGCGAAATAAACGAAGCTGCCCAGCATCAACAGCAGCGCGGCGATAGTGAGCCAGGCGATGCGCGACCACGGCCAGTGCTCCGGATCGAACAGGCCCCGGCGCATCGCCAGCAGGAACACCGCGTAGAGGACGAACGGCAAAAGGAACAGCACGATCTCGGTGAGAACGGGACGGATCATGGTCCGTAGATCCGGTCGTGCAGGTTCTTGAGGATGCCGGCGGTGACGCCCCAGATGTTGCGCTCGCCGAACGGCACCGCATAGACGGTGCGGGTCATGCCCTTCCATTCGCGGCTGATGGTCCTGCGGTTGCCGGGCTCCATCAGGAAGGCGAGCGGCACCTCGAACACATCGTCGACCTCGCTGGTATTCAGGGTCAGGGTGAAGTCCGGCGACACCCGCGCCAGCGTCGGCACGATGCGGTAGCCGAGCGTGGTCATGTAGAGGTCGAGATAGCCGAGCGGCTCGACCAGCGCGCGGTCGAGCCCGATCTCCTCCTCGGCCTCGCGCAGCGCGGCGGCGAGCGGATCGGCGTCGCCGGGATCGATCTTGCCGCCGGGAAAGGAGACCTGTCCCGGATGGTCCGGCAAATGCGCGGCGCGCTGGGTGAACAGCACGGTCGGCTCGGCGCGGGCCACCACCGGCACCAGCACCGCTGCCGGCCGGATCGGCCGCACCCTGGCGATCTCGGCCATGACCGGATCGAGATCGTGGTCGCCGCGCGGCGGCATGATGGCGGGATCGCGAAGCCCGGCGGGCACGTCGAGTGTCAGCCGCTGCGCAGCGCGCATGAAGAACGTGGCTGCCGGCTCCGGCGCCAGGTCCATTTCCGCTGTCTTGTCGGCCTCCCTGCCGTTCATGCGAGACCCTTCAAGCTGTCGGCATCGGCCATCGGGAAGAACACGCCGCCCGAGGCCACCCCGAACATCCGCCGGCCCTCGACCTCCCGCTCCTCGCCGAGCGCGACCAGATCGTAGAACAAGGCGCGCGTGACCTTGGCCCACAGGTCGCGGCGCACATGCAGATAAGGGGTCAGCCCACCGGCGGCGCTGGGCGCAAAGCGCAGCGCATGGCCGTCCCCGCAAGCGACCCAGTCATCGACATTGGTGCGGAAATGCAGCACGCCGCCCTCGTTCTTCATCTCCACCGCCAGGAACGGCGCATCCTCGACCGTGATGCCCACCTTTTCGACCGGCGTCACCAGAAAGTACCTGTCGCCCTCGCGCTTGAGCACCGAGGCGAACAATTTGACCAGCGCCGGCCGGCCGATCGGGGTGCCGAGATAGAACCAGGTGCCGTCAGTGGCGATGCGCATGTCGATATCGCCGCAGAATGGCGGGTTCCACAGATGCACCGGCGGCGCCCCGCGGGATTCGCGGGGCAGCATTTCGGTAAGCCGCTCGAGCCCTTTTTGCCCTGTCTTCGCCATGGTTCGCCTATGCAATTCAACGGCTTGGAAGACTGTTCGCATCTTCGTGATTCAACCCCCGCCGATTGCAGGATAGCGTAAGCTGCGCGTTGACGAGGCAAGTTTCTCTGCGCTGGCGGCTCCGCATGCCGACCGACACAGGGCCAAGCCCCCGGCCAGCGGCCGGCGGATGCAAGACCAGAACAAGATGGGAGCCATCATGGCGGCAACAGGCGAAAAGCTCGAAGACATGATCGTGCGCCAGGCGGAATCGACCGCGGCGCACGCGCGCGCCGCCAAGGACGCGATCGGCACCGTCATCTTCGGCCAGGATATCGTGGTGGAGCGGGCGCTGGTCACCATCCTGTCCGGCGGCCATGCGCTGCTGGTCGGCGTGCCCGGCCTCGCCAAGACCAAGCTGGTCGAGACCATGGGCGCCGCGCTCGGCCTCGATGCCCGGCGCATCCAGTTCACGCCAGACCTGATGCCGTCCGACATCCTCGGCACCGAGGTGCTGGAGGAAAGCAATACCGGCAAGCGCGGCTTCCGCTTCATCGCCGGCCCGGTATTCGCGCAACTGCTGATGGCCGACGAGATCAACCGCGCCTCGCCGCGCACGCAGTCGGCGCTCCTGCAGGCGATGCAGGAGCAGCACGTCACCGTCGCCGGCGCGCGCCACGATCTGCCCAAGCCGTTCCACGTGCTGGCGACGCAGAACCCGCTGGAGCAGGAAGGCACCTATCCGCTGCCGGAAGCGCAGCTCGACCGCTTCCTGATGGAGATCGACGTCGATTACCCCGACGAGGCCGCGGAGCGGAAAATCCTGTTCGACACCACCGGCTCTGAGGAGACCCAGGCCAAGGCGGCGATGACCGCCGAGGAGCTGATGGCGGCGCAGCGGCTGGTGCGCCGCCTGCCGGTCGGCGAATCCGTGGTCGATGCCATCCTCAAGCTGGTGCGCTCGGCGCGTCCCGGCGCCGAGGCCGGCGAGCTCGGCAAGCTGATCTCGTGGGGGCCGGGCCCGCGCGCCAGCCAGGCGCTGATGCTGGCCTGCCGCGCCCGTGCGCTGCTGCAGGGCCGCTTCGCGCCCTCGATCGACGACGTGCTCGATCTCGCCGAGCCGGTGCTCAAGCACCGTATGGCGCTCACCTTCGCCGCGCGGGCGGAGGGCGAGACCATCGCCAATGTGATCGGGCGGCTGAAAAGCCGGATCGGATAGGATCGATAATGGCCGCCGATCCGCGAGCGACCCAATCCGAGCAGCAGGCGGTCGCCCGCGCGGCCGGCAGCGGGCGTGCGCTCGCCGACGCCATGCCGCGGCTGATCCTCGAAGCGCGGCGGGTGTCGGCAACCATCATCCACGGCCTGCACGGCCGCCGCCGCGCCGGCGCCGGCGAGAACTTCTGGCAGTTCCGGCGTTTCGTCTCCGGCGAGGCGGCGCAGCGCATCGACTGGCGGCGCTCCGCGCGCGACAACCACCTCTATGTGCGCGAGCGCGAATGGGAGGCCTCGCACACCGTCTGGATCTGGCCGGACCGCTCGCCGTCGATGGCATTCGCGTCCCGCCTCGCCGGCCACAGCAAGCTCGAGCGCGGGCTCGTCATCGCCTTCGCGCTCGCGGAGGTGCTGGTGCAGGGCGGCGAGCGCGTCGGCGTACCCGGCCTGCTGCGGCCGAGCGCCAATCGCAACGTGATCGAGAAGATGGCTGAGGCGATACTGCACGACGCCGAGGCGCGGCAGAGCCTGCCGCCGGACTTCGCGCCCTCGCCGCTGTCGGAGATCGTGATCCTGTCCGACCTGTGGTCGCCGCTCGCCGAGATCGCGCGGCTGTTGGCGCGGCTGTCGGCGTCGGGCGCGCGCGGGCATCTCATCCAGATCGTCGATCCGGCCGAGGAGACCTTCCCCTATTCCGGCCGCGTCGAGTTCATCGAACCGGAGGGCGGCGGCGCCGTTACCGCCGGGCGCGCCGAGACCTGGCGCGCCGATTTCCAGACGCGCGTCGCGCGCCACCGTGCCGGGCTGCGTGCCGAGGCCGACCGCCGCGCCTTCAGCTTCGCCATCCACCGCACCGACCGCAGCGCCAACGAGCTGCTGCTCGCGCTGCACGCGCGGATGGGCATGGAGCCGGGCGCGCAACGCGGCGGGCCGCTCCTGCAGGAGGCATCATGATCGGCGGCCTCCCGCTCGCCTTCGCCCAGCCGCTGGTGCTGCTCGGTCTCATCGGGCTCCCCGTATTGTGGTGGCTGCTGCGGCTGGTGCCGCCGCGGCCGCGGCGCATCCAGTTTCCGCCGACGCGGCTCCTGTTCGAGATCGCCGCCAAGGAGGAGACGCCGGCGCGCACGCCGTGGTGGCTGACGCTGCTGCGCCTCACGCTGGCTGCGCTCATCATCCTCGCCGCCGCAGGTCCGCTGTGGAATCCGGCGCTGAGCACCGCAGATCGCGGCGCGCCGCTCGCGATCCTGATCGACGACGGCTGGGCCGCCGCCGGCACCTGGGACGCGCGCATCCGCACCGCCGACGAGCTGATCGGTCGCGCCGAGGCGGACAATCGCGGCGTCGCCATCGTGCCCGTATCGGAGACCGCACGCGACATCTCGCTGCAGCCGGCGGGCGCGGCGCGCGTCGCGCTGCACCAGCTCAAGCCGCAGCCCTATGCGCCGGACCGGCTCGCGGCATTGGCGCCGCTCGGGCGCTTTCTCGCCGCGACGCAATCGGTCGAGGTGGTGTGGCTGTCGGACGGGCTCGATCACGGCCGCGGCGGCGACTTCATCGCCGGCCTGAAGCAGGCGGTCGGCGATCGACCGCTCACCGTGGTCAGCGGCGGCATCGCTCCGCCGCTGGCGCTGACCGCCGCCGAGAACGCCGCGGCCGGCCTCGCTGTGACGGTGCTGCGCGGCGGCGACGGCGGTGCCGGCAACGGCGTGGTGCGCGCGATCGATCTCAAGGGCCTGCCGATCGGCGATGCGCCCTTTGCCTTCAAGGCCGGCGAGAACGAGACGCAAGCAGTGTTCGATCTTCCGGTCGAGATGCGCAACGAAGCGGCGCGGCTCGAGATCGCGTCCGAACGCTCCGCCGGCGCCGTGCAATTGCTCGACAAGCGCTGGCGGCGCCGCGCCGTCGGCGTGATCTCCGGCTCCTCGACCGACACCGCGCAGCCGCTGCTCGGCTCGACCTTCTACCTGTCACGGGCGCTGAGCCCGTTCGCGGACATCCGCCTGATGGACAATGCCGCGCCGGCCGACGCGGTCGACCGCTTCCTGCAGCAGAACCTGCCGCTCCTGGTGCTCGCCGATGTCGGCAAGGTGACCGGCGGCGCGCACGACCGGCTGGTGCGATGGATCGAGGACGGCGGCGTGCTGATCCGGTTCGCCGGCCCGCGGCTCGCCGCCGCCAGCGACGACGATCTGGTGCCGGTCAGGCTGCGCCGCGGCGGCCGCATCCTCGGCGGCGCGCTGAGCTGGGAACAGCCGCAGCAGCTCGCGGCGTTTCCGCAGGACAGCCCGTTCGGAGGAATGACCGTGCCCGACGACGTCAAGGTGACGCGGCAGGTGCTGGCCGAGCCGGACGCCGAGCTTAACGACCGCACCTGGGCGACGCTCGGTGACGGCACGCCGCTCGTCACCGCGCAGCGCCGCGGCAAGGGCATGGTCGTGCTGTTTCATGTCACCTCGGATACGCGCTGGTCCGATCTGCCGCTGTCCGGCACCTTCGTCGAGATGCTCAAGCGCATCGTCGCGCTGGCCGGCACTGCGCCGGCCGCGGAGGGCGAAGCCGCGCAGGCGCGCCAGGCGGTGCCGCCGACGCGCATCCTCGACGGCTTCGGCGCGTTCGGGCCGCCGCCCGGCAATGCGCGGCCGGTGCCGGCCGGCTTCAACGGCCGCGCCAGCGCCGAACATCCGCCGGGCTTCTACGGCCCGCCGGAAGGACTGGTCGCGGTCAACACGCTGTTGCCGGCCGACCGGCTGACGCCGCTCGATGTCTCGGCGCTCGGCGCGCGGCTCGAGCCCTATCGCGTTTCCGAGCCGCGCGACCTGCGCGGACCGATCTTCCTCGCCGCGCTGATGCTGCTGATGCTCGATGCGCTGGTGGTGTTCTGGCTGTCCGGCGGCGCGTCCCGCATCCGCCGGCGCACCGCGGCGGCAGCGCTCGCAGCGCTCATCGGTGCAACATCGATGCTGGTGCCGCAGCCGGCGCCGGCGCAGACCGTGGTGCAGTCGCCGCCGCAATCCGCCGCCGACGACTTCGCGATGAAGGCAACGGTGCAGACCCGCCTCGCCTATATCGTCACCGGCGACGCCGAGACCGACACCATCAGCAAGGCCGGCCTGCAGGGCCTGACCATGTTCCTTGCGCAGCGCACCGCGCTCGAGGCCGGCGAGCCGGTCGGCGTCGATCCCGCGCGCGACGAGATGGCGTTCTTCCCGGTGATCTACTGGCCGATCGTGCCCGGCGCGCCGAAGCCGTCGCAGCAGGCGCTGAGCCGCGTCGATGCTTATATGAAGCAAGGCGGGACCATCGTGTTCGATACCCGCGACGCCGGCGTCACCGCGCCGAACGATCCCAATGCGCCGGGCGCGCAGGCGCTGCGCGACATCCTGTCCTCGCTGGATATTCCGGAGCTTGAGCCGCTGTCGCGCGATCATGTGCTGACCAAGACCTTCTTCCTGATGAAGGACTTTCCCGGCCGCTATACCGAGGGCCAGCTCTGGGTCGAGGCGCTGCCGAGCAATCCGGACGACGAGGCGGCGCGGCCGGCCCGCGGCGGCGACGGCGTGTCCTCGATCCTGATCACCTCGAACGATCTCGCCGGCGCCTGGGCGCTGCGGCCCGACGGCCAGCCGATGCTGCCGCTGATGCCGGGCGAACCGCGCCAGCGCGAATTCGCGTTCCGCGGCGGCGTCAACATCGTGATGTATGCGCTGACCGGCAACTACAAGGCCGATCAGGTCCACGTCCCCGCGCTGCTGGAACGGTTGGGGCAATAGCGCATGTTCAATCTCGGCATCGCCTTTGCTCCGCTGCTGCCGCCCTTCGTGCTGTGGGCGGCGGCCGCCGCCGCTTTCATCATCGCCGGGCTGCTGCTCGCCGGGCGCAGCAAGGGCGCGCTGCTGCGCATCGCGGCGCTGGCGCTGCTGCTCCTTGCTTTGACCAATCCGTCGTTCACGCGCGAGGATCGCGATCCGGTGCCCTCGGTCGCCGCGGTGATCGTCGACAGGAGCGCGAGCCAGAATTTCGGCGATCGCGCGGCGGAGACCGAGGCCGCACGCGCGGAGCTGGTGGAGCGGCTCAAAGCCATTCCCGGCCTCGATGTGCGCGTTGCCGAGGCGAGCCGCGCCGACGGCGAGAACGACGGCACGCGGCTGTTCTCGGCGCTGTCCTCGACGCTCGCCGACGTGCCGCCGGATCGTGTCGCCGGCGCGGTGCTGATCACCGACGGCCGGGTCCACGACGTGCCGGCCGAGACCCGCGCGCTCGGCTTCGACGCGCCGGTCCATGCGCTCGTCACCGGGCGCGCCAACGAACGCGACCGCCGCGTCGTGCTGGTGACGGCGCCGCGCTTCGGCATCGTCGGGCAGATGCAGACCATCACCTTCCGCGTCGAGGATCAGGGCGGCACCGGCCCGGCGCGCGTCGACATCCGCCGTGACGGCGAAGCGCTGGAGAGCCGCGCCGTGACGCCGGGGCAGACGGTGCGCGTCGATGTCCATATTCCGCATGCAGGGCAGAACATCGTCGAGATCGACGCCTCGCCGCTCGACGGCGAGCTGACGCCGGTGAACAACCGCGCCGTGGTCTCGATCGACGGCGTGCGCGACAAGCTGCGCGTGCTGCTGGTCTCCGGCGAGCCGCATGCCGGCGAGCGCACCTGGCGCAACCTGCTGAAATCCGACGCCTCGGTCGACCTCGTGCACTTCACCATCCTGCGTCCGCCGGAGAAGCAGGACGGCACGCCGATCAACGAGCTGTCGCTGATCGCATTTCCGACGCGCGAACTGTTCCAGCAGAAGATCAGCGAATTCCAACTCATCATCTTCGACCGCTATGCGCGGCAGGGCGTGCTGCCGATCATCTATTTCGACAATATCGCCAAATATGTCCGCGACGGCGGCGCGGTGCTGGTCGCCGCGGGCCCGGACTATGCGAGCCCGACCAGCATCTGGCGCACGCCGCTCGACGCGATCCTGCCGGCAGAGCCGAGCGGTACGGTGATCGAGGATCCGTTCCGCGCGAGCCTCACCGAGCTCGGCAAGCGCCACCCGGTGACGCGCGGGCTCGAGGGCGGCAATGCCGATCCGCCGCGCTGGAGCCGCTGGTTCCGCCTGGTCGATACCCGCGTCACCACCGGCGTCAGCATCATGCAGGGCCAGGGCGAGAAGCCGCTCCTGGTGCTGTCGCGCCAGGAGGAAGGCCGCGTCGCGCTGCTGCTGTCCGATCACATCTGGCTGTGGGCGCGCGGCTATGAGGGCGGCGGTCCGCACCTCGATCTGCTGCGGCGGCTGTCGCACTGGCTGATGAAGCAGCCCGATCTCGAGGAGGAAGCGCTGCGGCTGGTGGCGCACGGCCGCGAGCTGACGGTCGAGCGCCAGACCATGGCCGACAGCGTCGGCGAGGTCACGCTGACCTCGCCTTCCGGGCAGGAGCGCCGGCTGACGCTGTCGGCATCGGAGCCGGGCCTGTGGCGCGCCGGCATCGAATCCGGCGAGCTCGGCCTGTGGCGCGCCAGCGACGGCAAGCTCACTGCGCTCGTCAATGTCGGGCCGGCCAATCCCCGCGAATTCGCCGAGGTGACCTCGACCACTGACGTGCTGAAGCCGATCGCCGACGCGACCGGCGGCGGCGTGCTGCGCCTCGCCGAGGTCGGCGTGCCGCGCGTGCTGCCGGTGCGCTCGGGCGCCTCCTACAAGGGCGACGACTGGATCGGGATGAAGATGCGGCAGGTCAGCGTGGTGCGCGGCATCGGCGTGCTGCCGATCTTCGCCGGCGTGCTCGGTCTGCTGCTGCTGATCGGCTCGCTGGCGCTGACGTGGGCCCGCGAGGGCCGCTAGCGTCTTATCGGTTCAAGTTGAATCGGCTTTTGCCTTCGTTCGAAGCAATTCTGCTCTAGGCCGCGTCCCAGTCGGGCTGGATGTCGCCCGACACGTTATCGAACGCGCCCGGCACCAGTTCGTTGACGAGCAGCCGCGCCTTGTCGACCGGCCCCGGCATCCGCGCCCGTCCCGGCGGGATGCGCTTGAAGCCGACCCTGCCGTAGAACGGCTCGTCGCCGACCAGCACGACCAGCCGGTGGCCTTTCGCCTTGGCCTCGGCGAGCGCGCGGTTGATCAAGGCGCGGCCGATGCCGTGCGAGCGGAACGGCGGCTCCACGGTCAGCGGGCCGAGCAGCAGTGCGGGCGTCTCGCCGATGCGCACCGGCGTGAGCCGCACCGAGCCGACCAGCAGCGTGCCGATCCGCGCCGTGAACGACAGATCGAGCCGGTGCGCCATCTTCTCGCGGATGCGATAGGCCGAGCGCGCATAGCGGCCGGGGCCGAAGGTGCGCTCGTGCAGCCGCTCGATCGCCAGCGCGTCGGCGGCGGTCTCCTGCGAGATGATCGGTGATGCGTCGGACATGCCGCGAGACTGTCCCTAAGTCTGGCCCCACTGCGCGCCGATTAGCATTTGCTCCGGCACAGGTCCATCGGCCGCAGCGCTTGCGGAACGGCGGCGTGGCCCGCATGTTGACCCTGCGGCATCCACGGAGACGGTAATGGGCCTGCTGATCGACGGCGTCTGGCATGACCAGTGGTACGATACCGACAAGACCAAAGGCCGGTTCGAGCGCCAGCCTTCGGCCTTCCGCAGCTGGGTGACCAAGGACGGCAGCGCCGGGCCGTCAGGCGACGGCGGTTTTCCCGCCGCGCGCGGCCGCTATCATCTCTATGTCTCGCTGGCCTGCCCGTGGGCGCACCGCACGCTGATCCTGCGCAAGCTGAAGCGGCTCGATGATATTATCGGCGTTTCGGTGGTGTCCTATCACATGGGCAAGAAGGGCTGGAGCTTCGACCGCGCTGCCGGCTCGACCGGCGACGCGGTCAACGGCGCGGCGCTGCTCGCCGACATCTATCGCAAGGCGGAGCCGCGCTTCACCGGGCGCGTCAGCGTGCCGGTGCTGTGGGACACGGAGCGGCAGACGATCGTCAACAACGAATCGTCGGAGATCATCCGGATGCTCAATGCGGCCTTCGACGCCTTCACCGACGTGAAGACCGACTACTATCCGGCCGCGCTGCGCCACGAGATCGACCGCATCAACGATTTCATCTATCCGAACATCAACAACGGCGTCTATCGCGCCGGCTTCGCCACGACGCAGGAAGCCTACGAAGAAGCGTTCCGCGCGCTGTTCGCCGCGCTCGATACCATCGAGCAGCGGCTGGCAGGACAGCGCTATCTGGTCGGCGGCACGATCACCGAAGCCGACTGGCGGCTGTTCACCACGCTGATCCGCTTCGACGCAGTCTATGTCGGCCACTTCAAATGCAATCTGCGGCGCATCGTCGATTATCCGAACCTGTCGAACTATCTGCGCGACCTCTACCAGACGCCGGGCATAGCCGAGACCGTCAATCTCGAGCACATCAAGAAGCACTATTACGGCAGCCATCCGACCGTGAATCCGACCGGCATCGTGCCGCTCGGCCCGGCGCTCGATTTCGATGCGCCGCACGACCGCGCCCGGTTCGGCTGAGACCGTTCGCCGGTGCCGTCACCAGGTCTCCGCCGGCGGCTTGCCGCCGAGGATCTCGTCGAGCCGCGCCCGTGTCGCGCGGGTGGCACCGGGCGGCAGATCGTCGGGCGGGAAGAAGCCGTGTGCCACGATCTCGCGATCCGGCACCGGCGCCGCCGCCTGCGTGAACGCGCGCACCACGTAGAGCGCGACATGGTCGCGGCGCGACACATGCCCGTTGAAGAAGATGCCGTGCAGCACCGGCGGCGCCGTCAGCGCGATATTGCCCTCTTCCATCAGCTCGCGCGTCAGCGCCGCCAGGATGGTCTCGCCGGCCTCGACGCCGCCGCCGGGAAAATGCCAGCCTTCGACATAGCTGTGCCGGATCAGGAACACGCGGCCCTGCGCGTCGAACACCGCCGCCCGCGCGCCGAGCGTCATCGGCCGCGAAAAGCGCCAGTAAAGATGCATGGCCCGGCGGATCGCCGGCTCCAGCGAACGACGGAGGGCATCAAGCGGCATGCCCTGTTGTCGCACAGCCGCGGCGATTCGGCTTGTGCCGGCGCGGTTCCGGACTACATGAAGGTCCGATATGGTCGCGCCGCCGTTTCCCGCACAATCCGCCGGCAATCCTTGATGGCCGATCCCTGATGGCTTCGCCCGCCCCGTCGTCCTTCACCCTCGCGCATCTGTCCGACCCGCATCTTCCGCCGCTGCCGGCGCCGGGATGGATCGATCTCATCGGCAAGCGCGCCACCGGCTATCTCAACTGGCAGCGGCGCCGGCGCTTCATCCACGATCCGCAGGTGCTGGACGCCATCGTCGCCGACCTGACGCAGGCCGCGCCCGACCACATCGCCGTCACCGGCGATATCGCCAATCTCGCGCTGCCCGAGGAATTCCGCAGCGGCCGCGCCTGGCTCAACCGGCTCGGCGTGCCGGCCGATGTCAGCTTCGTGCCCGGCAACCATGACATGTATGCCAGCGGCGCGGCCGAGAACCTGCTGCCGCACTGGGGCCCGTTCATGTCCAGCGATGCCGGTCAGGACGTGCCGCGCGGCCTGCCCTATGTGCGCCGCCGCGGGCCGCTCGCGATCGTCGGCGTCTCGAGCGGGGTGCCGACCGCGCCGTTCCTCGCCACCGGCTGGGTCGGCGCCGACCAGCTCGCCGCGCTGCGCGACCGGCTGGTCGCGCTCCGCGAGGAGGGTCTGTTCCGCGTGGTGCTGATCCATCATCCGCCGATCAGCGACGCCGCCCGCCACAAGCGGCTGCTCGATGCCCCGGTGCTCTTGCGCGTGATCGCGGAGGCCGGCGCCGAGCTGGTGCTGCACGGCCACGATCATGTCCACTCCTTGGTGCGGCTGAAGGGTCCGAACGGGCCGGTGCCGGCGCTCGGCGTGCCTTCGGCGTCGGCTGCCGCGGGAGGGTCGTGGACGCCGGCGGCCTACAACCTCTATCGCATCGCCGGCGCGCCGGGTGCCTGGCGCTGCGAAGCCGTGTCGCGCGGCATCGATGCGAGCGGCGCCATCGTCGAGCTTGGGCGGATGGACGTGCTTGCGGAGTGAGCGTCCTTTGAAGAACCCACGGCTGTCATTCCCGACGCCGTGTCAGCGGCGATCCGGAATCCAGATCCAGGTTCGCATCTTCGGCGTCCCGGAATGACGGATTGCTAGGGCTTCGGCAGGTTCAGCCAGGCGATCACGAACAGCGCCGCGATGCCGCACAGGAGGCCGAGGAAGAACGCCCGCCACGGATGGCCACGGCGCCGGCGCCCGAGCACCGCGTCCGGCTTGATGCCAGGCGGCAGCGGGGTCGCCGCGCTGTCTTCGGCGAGCGCGCGCTCGCGCTCGACCAGCCGCCGGGCCACGTAGCGCGTGACGGCATCGACGAGGTCGCGCACCTCGTAGGATTCCGCGAGCACCTTGCGGCCGTAGCGGGTGTCCAGCAAGAAGCGATAGATGCGCTTGTCGCGGCCCATCTCGACATGGGCGATGACGTCGACCCACAGCTTCGGCACCTCGCCGCGGCTGATGCCGCGGTCGAACAGGTCGACGCCTTGCGGAATGTCGGCGAACAGCGGATCGAGCGCCTCGTTGAGCAGTTCGAGCCGCGCCACCTCCGCATCGCGCAGATCGACCACCACGCCGGAGCGCTCCGCGGCCTCGATGCGCGCTTCGCGCACGGCGTCCTTGAGGCCCTTGACCTCGCCCGCGGGCGGAAGCTTCGCTTCGGCTGACTTGTCCTGCGCCATGATTTGTTAACCATAGCAAGACGCGCTGCCGCGGAAAAGCAGAAAGCGCAGCCTTTTCAAGCCGTTCCCAACCGCTTTCGCGGGCGGAATCGCTCAAATTTTAACGATCGGCCTCACTCCGGCTTAAGCTTCAGCGCCGCCGAATTGATGCAATAGCGCAGTCCCGTCGGCCCGGGGCCGTCCTCGAACACATGGCCGAGATGGCCGCCGCACTTGGCGCACAGCACCTCGGTGCGGATCATGCCGTGGCTGGTGTCGCGCGCCTCATCGACGTTGTCGCCGACCGGCGCGGTGAAGCTCGGCCAGCCGCAATGCGATTCGAACTTGGTCTCCGATGAGAACAGCGGCTCGCCGCAGCCGGCGCAGACATAGGTGCCCGGCGTGGTGGTCTTCTCGTATTCTCCGGTGAAAGGGCGCTCGGTCGCCTTCTGGCGCAGCACCGCATATTGCATCGGGGTGAGTTCCTTGCGCCACTCGGCGTCGGACTTCACGATCTTGTCGGTCATCGCTCCTCCGGACATCAGCGCGCCGCGGCCCGCAGCAGCACCGGCTTCTCGCGGTAGAGATCGCCGAACAGCCGCTTGAGGTTTTCGACCTTGGGCCGGTCGTTGATATAGATATAGGGCTGCATCGGATGCAGGTAAGCGTAATCCTGATGATAATCTTCCGCCGGATAGAACGCCTCGAGCGCGCCGACCTTGGTCACGATCGGACGTTTGTAGACGCCTGAGCGGTTGAGCTGCGCGATATAGGCGTCGGTCACCGCCTTATGCTCGGCGGTGGTGGTGAAGATCGCGGAGCGGTATTGCGGACCGATGTCCGGCCCCTGGCGGTCGAGCTGCGTCGGATCGTGCGCGACCGAGAAGAAGATCTGCAGGATCTTGCCGTAGGAGACGATCTTGGGATCGAACGTCACCTCGACCGCCTCGGCATGGCCGGTGCGGCCGGAGCTGACGATCTCGTATTGCGCGGTCTCCTTGGTGCCGCCGGAATAGCCGGACACCGCCTTGGTGACGCCTTCGGTATGCTGGTAGACCGCCTGCACGCCCCAGAAGCAGCCGCCGGCCAGCACCACGGTCTGCAAGCCCGCGCCCGCGTTCGCAGCCGCATCCATGGCGGGCGGCGGAATCTTGAACGCCTGCTCGGCGGCGGCCGGCGCCGTGGCGGCAAGGCCGGCGACAACGGCAAGTGCGAAAGCACCGGCGAGGCTGTTGCGGATCGGATGCAGCGGCATGGTCGGTATCCTTGAAGCCTGGATGGGACGGCGCCGCCGGCCACTATAGGTGGCGCGCGCGCTGGCGGCTGACACGAAATCACACATGTCCGTGAAAGCAGACGTTGCGGTCAGCCGTCGCTCCTCAGTCCGTAGGCCCTGCCCCAGCCGAGCCCGTCCTCGGTGCGGCCGCGGTTGCGGTATTCGCACGACACCCAGCCGTCATAGCCGAGCCGGTCGAGCATCGCGAAGATCGCCGGATAGTTGATTTCGCCGTCGTCAGGCTCGTGGCGCGACGGCACTGCTGCAATCTGCACGTGACTGACGACCGGCAGATGCGCCTCGAAACGCCGCATCAGGTCGCCCTGCATGATCTGCACATGATAGAAATCGAACTGCATCCCCAGGTTCGGCTTGCCGACCGCGGCGATGACGTCGGCGGCGTGCTCGACGCCGTCCAGGAAGTAGCCCGGCCGTTCGATCCGGTTGATCGGCTCGATCAGGAGCTTGATGCCGTGCTCGCGCGCGAGATCGGCGGCGCGCGACAGATTGGCGATATAGGTGCGCTCGGCCGCGGCGCGCTCTGACGGCCGCACGCTGCCGGCGAGGCAGTGCACCGCATTGCCGCCGACCGCGACGGCGTAATCGAGCGCCTGGCGGAACGCCGCGTCGAACTCGCGCTCGCGGCCCGGCTGCGCCGTCAGCCCGAACAGATCGGGGTCGCCGCGCTCGGTGTTGAGGCCGAGCACCGTGAGGCCGTGCCGCTCGGTCTCGGCCCGCAGCACCGCCGGCGGCACGTCATAGGGAAACTGCAGCTCCACCGCCTTGAAGCCGGCGCGCGCCGCGGCGCCCACCCTCTCGAGGAGAGTGGGACGCTCGTTGAACATATACGCGATATTGGCGGCGAAGCGCGGCATCGCCTATTGCGCGGTGACGCCGGCCTTCTTGATGATCGGCGTCCACTTGTCGACCTCCGACTTGACGAAGGCGCCGAGCCATTCCGGCGTCTGCTGGTCTTCCGGCGGCAGATTGGCGGCGAGATCCTGCAGGCGGCTGCGCACCCGCTCGTCCTTGAGCGCGGCGCGCGCCGCCGCGTTGATCTTCATCACGATGTCGCGCGGCGTGTTCTTCGGCGCGAACAGCGCGTTCCAGCCGACCGCCTGGAATTCCGGCATGCCGGCTTCCGCCGAGGTCGGCATGTCGGGCAGCTGCCGCAGGCGCTCGGGCGTGGCCACCACCCAGCCCTTGACGTTGCCGCCCTGGATGCTCGGCACGATGCCGACGGTCTGGTCGCAGACATAGTCGACCTGTCCGGCGATCAGCGCATTGAGCGCCGGGCCGGAGCCGCGGAACGGGACGTGCTGCTGCGGCGCATTGAGCAGCGAATCCAGGAACAGGCAGGTCAGGTGCGAGGTCGCGCCGACGCCGCCGGTGCCGTAATTGAGCTTGCCGGGATTGGCCTTGGCATAGGCCACGAACTCCTTGAAATCCTTGAACGGCGTATCCTTCTTCGCCGCCACGATCATCGGCGTGCCGGCGGTGTTCATGATCGGCTCGAAATCGGTGCGCGGATCATAGGCGAGCCGCGGATACAGTCCCACGCTCGCGGCCTGGGTGCCGAGATTGCCCATCAGGATGGTGTAGCCGTCGGGCGCGGCGTTCTTGACCCGCGTCACCGCGATGGTGCCGCCGGCGCCGACCACGTTCTCGACCACGATCTGCTGGCCGAGCGTCCGGCTCATCGGCTCGGCCAGGAGCCGCGAGATGATGTCGGTCGGGCCGCCTGCCGAGAACGGCACGATCAGCGTGATGGCCCGCTCCGGCCAAGCCGCCGACGCGGCGGAGGCCAGCCCGATCAGGGCGGCGAAAGCCACAGAAATGCCGGTGAAAAAGCTGCGTCGCATGTCTCCCCCCACATGATGCCGGCGCCTTGTTGCGCCGTGTCGGGCGGCAGGATAAGCCGGCGAACCTGTCCGGCGCCAGTCCGCCTATTGTCGAGGATGCCCATGCTTCCCAACGACGCCTTCCATATCGCCGTGCTGCCGGGCGACGGCATTGGGCCGGAGGTGATGGCGCCCGCGCTCGCGGTGCTGGAGCGGGTCACGGCGACCACGCCGAACCTCAAATTCCATTTCACCGAGGCGCCGGCCGGCGCCATGCACTACAAGGCCACCGGCAAGTCGATGCCGGACAGCACGATCCGGCTCTGCGAGGACGCCGACGCGATCCTGCTCGGCGCCTGCGGCATGCCCACCATCCGCTATCCCGACAACACCGAGATCATGCCGCAGGTCGAGCTGCGGTTCATCTTCGACCTCTATGCCGGGGTGCGTCCGGCGCGGCTGGTGCCGGGCGCGCCGAGCCCGATCGTGGGGGCTGCCGACAAGGGCATCGATTTCGTGGTGATCCGGGAATCGACCGAGGGCCTGTTCGCCTCGATGGGCAAGGGCGCGGTCACCGAGGACGAGGCGCGCGAGACGCTGGTGATGACGCGCCGCACCACGCAACGGCTGATCGACTTCTCGCTGCGGCTCGCCGAGCGCCGCAAGGCGCGCGGCCGGCCCGGCCACCTCACCTGCGTCGACAAGGCCAACGTGTTCAAGGCCTATGCCTGGTTCCGCGGCATCTTCGACGAGCGCGCCAAAGCCGTGCCGGACGTCGCCACCTCGCATCTCTATGTCGATGCCGCTGCCGCGCAACTCGTGCGCCGGCCGTGGGACTTCGACGTCATGGTGATGGAGAACATGTTCGGCGACATCCTGTCCGATCTCGCCGCCAGCCTGATCGGCGGCATGGGCATGGCACCCTCCGCCGACATCGGCGACACCCATGCGGTGTTCCAGCCGTGCCATGGCACCGCGCCGGACATCATGGGCCAGGGCAAGGCCAATCCGACCGCGATGATCCTGTCGGCGGCGATGATGCTCGACTGGCTGGCCGACAAGCACGACCACGCTCCTGCCGCGGAAGCGGCGCAGCGGATCGAGCGGGCGGTGGACGATGCGTTCCGCACGGGCCTGCGGCCGATGGAGTTCGGCGGCGGCGACGGCACCGCCGCGATCGCGAACGCGGTGCTGACGGCGCTCGGATAATGCAGACTACAGCCCGGCGAAGCTCCTGATCGCGGCGAGGAACTGCTGCGGCGCCTCGAGCGGCGGACAATGGCCGCAGCCGGGCAGCTCGACATAGTGCGCGCTCGTCACCTTGTCCGCGATCTCCCGGCTCAGCGCCGGCGGCGCCACCGTGTCGCGCGCGCCGCAGATCACCAATGTCGGAACCTCGAGCTTGTGCAGCAGCGGGACGAGGTCGGCCTCGGCCAGAATGGTGCAGGCGGCGCGGAACGCGGCGGGATCGATCCCGATCAGCGCCTGCTTGCAGGCGTCGAGCGCCTGCGGATGCTGCGCCAGATAATCCGGCGACAGCGCCTGCTTCGCCGCGGATTCCGCGACGGCGGCGATGCCGCCGCGCGCCACCTCCTCCGCCATGGCGCGGAATGCGCGGCGGCTGTCGTCGGAAAATGCCGCGGCCGCGCCGCACAGGATCAGCTTGCCGATGCGTTCGGGATGATGGATCGCGAACGACAATGCGAGCACGCCGCCGAAGCCGTTGCCAAACAAGATCGCGTCGGGCGCGATCTCGAATTCCTGGAAGCCGTCCTCGAGCCGCGCCAGATAGGCATCCATCAGCGGCAGCATCGCCGGCTCGGAGCCATGGAAGCCGGGCAGATCGAACAGCGTGACGCGGAATTTCTCCGCCAGCGCCGGCAGCACCGCGTCGAGCGCGTAGCGGTCCATGAACAGCGAGTGGAACACGACGAAGTCCCGCCCGTGCCCGGCTCGCGCCGCCTTCAGCACGCCGTGTCCGGCGCTGAGCTCTTCCATCTGCATGACGGCCGTCTCCGCCTCAATAAGCCGCTTCCAGGATCGCCCGCACGTCGGCGGACGTGGCCGGCCGCGGCGCCGTGATCGAGAGCTTCGCGACCTCGTCGGCAACAAATCCGATGCGGTTCCGTTCCAGGCCGACATGTCGCAGCGCCTGCGGGATTGGGAAGCCGGACAGCATCACGCCGAGCGCATGGGCGGGGTCATTGGTCTCGAGCGCATCGCACAGCCGCTCGTTGGCATCGGGCGCGGCGTCGAGATTGAAGCGGGTGACGTGCGGCAGGATGATCGCATGGGTCTCGGCATGCGGCAGGCCGAGCCCGCCGAGCACATGCGCGAGCTTATGATGCAGCGCGGTGCCGGCGGTGAGCACGATGCCGGCGAGCCATGACGCCGCCAGGCACTCGCAGCGTGCGTCGAGGTTGGCGCCGTCCGCGACCGCAGCCGGCAGCGCCAGGGCAAAGCGCCGCAGCGCCTCGGTGGCCATTGCCAGGCTGGCCGGCGTGCGCTCCGCGATCCACAGCCCCTCGACGCAATGCGCGATGGCGTTCATGCCGCTCGCCGCGCTCACCGCGGCCGGCAGCGCGAGGGTCAGCTCCGGGTCATACAGAACGGTCCGCGGCAGCGCGCGCGGATCGCGCACCGTGATCTTGCGCTCGCCTTCGGTGGTGCCGGCGATCGGCGAGGCTTCCGAGCCGGAATAAGTCGTCGGCACCGCCACGATCCGCAGCCCGCCGGCGATCGCCACCGCCTTGGCGAGTCCGATCGCCGCGCCGCCGCCGATCGCAATGAGCCCGTCGGCATGCAGGCGCTGCGCCTCCGCGATCGCCGCTGCCGCGACCGGACGAGGCACATGCACCACGGCCTTGGCATGCAGGCCGGCGCAGCGCGACCCGATCAGCTCCGCGGCGCGCGCGCCGAGCCGCGCGCCGCTGCCGGGCGTCGCCACCACCAGCACGCGCGACAGGCCGAGCCGCTCGACCTCATCCGGCAGACGGGCGAGCGCGCCCGGCGCGAACACCACCCGCTGCGATGGCGAGTCCTGGACGAAATCGAGCATGCGGCGGCGTCCGTCGCAGCCGCGCTCAATTGCCTTCGCGCCAGATGCCGAGCGCCTGCTGCGCCGGCTTGTCCGAGATGGAGAACAGCACCGATTCCGTGTCGGCCTGGTGCTGGTAGCGCTTCCACGGCGGCACCACGAACACGTCGTTGACGCCCCACGCATAGTCCGTGCCGTCGATGATGGTTTTGCCCTTGCCTTCGGCGCAGACGAAGATGGTGCCGTCGGTCGAGCGATAGGGCTCACCCTTGAAGCCCTGCGGCAGCAGCGCCAGGTTGGCGCCCATGGTCGGCACCACCGGCCCGCCATTGATCGGATTGGCGTAGCGCACGCGCGCGCCGTGGCGCCGGTCGATGTCGCCGGACTTCTTCAGCCGCTCCAGCACGGGCCGCATCTTCGCGTAGGGATAGTTGATGACCGGCGTGCGGCTGGTCACCGCCGGCAGGCCGTCCGGGAGCACGCCGGAGGCGTAGCGGTCGAACGAGTCGCCGTCCTCGTGATTGGTCTTCTGCATCTTCTCGTCGAAATGCTCGGCGAACGACGTCTCGAAATGATTGATGGTCGGCATGTCGAGCACGTCGAGCCACATCACCGGCTCGTTGCCGGTGTTGCCGTGGTCGTGCGGCGCCCAGTTGGCGGTGATGATGAAGTCGCCGTGCTTCATCATGGTCTTCTCGCCCTCGACCGCGGTATAGGCGCCCTCGCCGTCGAGCACGAAGCGGATCGCGGAAGCGACATGGCGATGCACGTCGGCGATCTCGCCCGGCAGGATCATCTGGATGCCGGCAAACAGCGAATTGGTGATGCGCGACTTGCCGGTCAGGCCGGGATTTTCCAGGACCAGCACGCGGCGTTCCGCCTCCTCGGCGGTGATGACGTCGCCCGCCTCCAGCATCAACTGCTTGATGCGGTCGAACTTCCAGAGCTTCGGCTGCACCATGGTCCTGGGCTCCGGCGTGACCAGGCCCTTGAGCACCTCCCACAGCGGGGCGAGGTTGTCGTGCGAGATTTTCTCGTAATAGGCCTGGCGCGCCCCTTGCAGATTATGCTTGGCGCTCGTTGCGGCGGCGACCGACATGGCATTCCTCCGAAACACGGATTGTCGGAACGCACTATAGCGCAGACCGGTTGCATCTGAAACCGGCACGCGGCATGGCTGCGCGCTGTGGGCCGCCGTTGCGGCCGGCTAAGCGGAACCGCCGGCGCGCCGCTTGCGCCCGCGGCTACTTCTGACCCGCGACGACGGAGGGCAGCGCCAGCGCCTCGGCATATTTCGCGTCCTCGGCCTTGAGGAAGGCGGCATATTCCGCCGGCGTCGAGCCGATCGGATCGATGCCCTGCTGGCGCAGCTTCTCCTGCACCGCCGGCGCCTTCAGCGCGGCGCGGATCGCGGCGCTCCACTTGTCGACGATCTCGGCCGGCGTGCCGGCGCGCATCATCACGCCGTAGAACGAGCTCGAGGTGAAATCCTTCATGCCGAGCTCCTGCAGCGTCGGCACGTCGGGAATTTCCGGCGAGCGCTTGATGCCGGCGAGCGCCAGGATGCGCAGATTGCTCGACTTCAGCGCCTCGTCGACATGGTCGGCGAACATCGCATCGACATGGCCGCCGAGCAGGTCGGTCATCGCCGGCGCATTGCCCTTGTAGGGCACATGCACCATCTTGAGGCCGAGCTTGTGCAGGAACAACTCGAATCCGAGATGCGAGGACGAGCCGGCGCCGAACGAAGCGAAGGTCGCGGTGCCGTTCTTCGCCTTCACCCAATCGACGAACTCGGCGAAGGTCTTCACCGGCAGTTTCGCGCTCACCACCAGGACGTGGGCCGAGGACGCCGCCAGCGCCACCGGCACGAAGTCCTTCTGCGGGTCATAAGGCAGGTTCGGCATCATCCGCGCCGAGATGATGAAGCTCGCGGTGTTGACGTAGACCGTGTAGCCGTCCGCCGGCGCCGCCGCGACCGCAGCCGACGCGATGGTGGTGCCGCCGCCGGTCTTGTTCTCCGGCACGATCGTCGCCTTCCAGTCGGCGGCGATGGCATCGGCGAGCGTGCGGCCGGTGATGTCGGTGCCGCCGCCCGGGGCAAGCGGGATGACGAGCTTGATCGGGCGCGTCGGATAGCTGTCGGCTGCGGCCGGCGCGGCAGCGAAGGCGGTCGCGACAGCGGCGCAGGCGGCGGCCAGGACTTTCAGGCGGTGCATGGGTCTTTTCCCCGGCGGTTGATGGCTCGTCTTCTCAGAGTTCCGGCGGGCGATCAACGGACGAATGCCGCCCCCCGCCCGGCGGCGCGCCTCACGCCGCCTCGTCCTCGATCGGATTGCGCAGCACGCCGATCGTCTCGATCTCGACCTCGCAGACGTCGCCGGCCTTCATCCACACCGGCTCCGGCTTCTGCGCATGGCCGACGCCGGACGGCGTGCCGGTCAGGATGACGTCGCCGGGCTCCAGCGTCATCCCCTTGGTGACGTAGACCAGCGTCTCGGCGAGCGGGAACATCATGTTGGCGGTGTTGTCGGACTGCATGACCTTGCCGTTGAGCCGGCATTCGATCTTCAGCCCCTTGCCGCCCGGCGGCAGCTCGTCGGCGGTGACGATCCACGGCCCGAAGCTGCCGGACTTGTCGAAGTTCTTGCCGGCGGTCCACTGCGTGGTGTGGCGCTGGAATTCGCGCACCGAGCCCTCGTTGGCGATCGAATAGCCGGCGATGCAGGACAGCGCATTGTCCATGGTCAGATGGCGGGCGCGCCGGCCGACCACCGCGACCATCTCGGCCTCGTAGTCGAGCTGCACCGACGCGCGCGGCCGCACGATCGCAGCCTGGTGCGGCACCAGCGACGCCGGCACGCGCAGGAACAGCGACGGCCATTTCGGCACGTTGTCGGCGTAGCGGCCTTCCTTGACGTGATCCATGTAGTTGAGGCCGAGGCAGAGGATCTTGCCCGGATGCGCCACCGGCAGGGCATATTTCAGGCCCGCGAGCGGCCGGCGCGCGCCGGCCGGCGCACGCCGGGCGAGCGCGGCGAGCGGCGCGAGGTCGCCGTTGTGGGCCTTCAGCACCGCGCCGAGATCGGCCGGCAGCGCCGGATCCGCGGCCTGGAGATCGATCACCTCGTTGCCTTCGATCACGCCGAGGCGGAGCGCACCATCGGCCTCAAATCCGACAATCCTCATGATGGGTCCTGCTGGCCGGAGCGCGCACGCGCGCGCCTCCGGAAATGACATGTATTGCGGCATTGGCCTCGTCGCGCGCCGAGGCGAGCGGCGCGGACTATAAACCGCGGCGTCGGGGAGGCAACAGCGCCATCCGCCTCAGGCCGGACGCGCCGGCATCAGGGCGAAGGACTGCACGGAAAAACAGCCGTCGGCATCGGTCCAGGCCGACAGCGGCGACCAGCCGCTGCCGCGCGCCAGCGCGCCGAACGAGGCGATGCTGTACTTGTAGCTGCTCTCGGTGTGGATGGTCTCGTCGGCGCGGAAATCGAAATGCTCGCCGGCGACGGTGACCCGCTGCCGCTTGAGGCTTTGCAGATGCATCTCGATGCGGCTCTGTCCGCGGTTGAAGAAGGCGCGGTGCGCAAAAGCGTCGAGATGGAAATTGGCGCCGAGCTCGCGGTTCATGCGCTTGAGCAGGTTGAGGTTGAACTGCGCGGTCACGCCGACCGCGTCGTTATAGGCGGCGTTGAGCACGGCCTCGTCCTTGACGAGATCGACGCCGACGATCAGCCGCGCGCCGGCGCCGAGCACGGCCGCGGCATGGCGCAGGAACGCCGCCGCCTCCGCCGGCTCGAAATTGCCGATGGTCGAGCCGGGGAAGAAGCCGACCCGCACCGGGGCCGCCGCGGCCTCGCGCGGCAGCGCGAACGGCCGGGTGAAATCGGCGGCGACCGGCCGCACCGTGAGCCGCGGAAAGTCGGCGCGCAGCGCGGCGGCCTCCTGCGCCAGCATCTCCGGCGAGATATCGACCGGCACATAGGCCGCGAGGCCGCGGCACGCGCGCAGCAGCAGCCGCGCCTTGCGGCTCGAGCCGCTGCCGAACTCGATCAGCGCCGCGCCCGGCGGCACGATCGCCGCGATGTCGGCGGCGTGCGCGCGCAGCACCGCCAGCTCGCAGCGCGTCGGATAGTATTCGGCCGTCCGCGTGATGGCCTCGAACAGCCGCGAGCCCTCGGCATCGTAGAAATATTTCGGCGCCAGCCGCTTCGGCGTCTCCGACAATCCGGCGACGGCGTCGGCCGCGAATTGCGCGCGCTGCGCGTCGAATGCTTCCGCCCGATACCGCTTCGCCGCGACCACCATCACCACTGACCCAAGCTCTCACGCATAATCGGCGAGCCGCACGCCGCTGAACTGCCAGCGCGCCGCGGGAACGAAGAAATTCCGGTAGCTGACGCGCTCATGTCCGGCCGGCGTCGCCAGCGAGGAGCCGCGCAGCACCATCTGGTTGATCATGAACTTGCCGTTGTATTCGCCGAGCGCGCCGTCCGCGGCGCGATAGCCCGGATAAGGCAGATAGGCGCTGCGGGTCCATTGCCAGACCACGCCGAACGCATCCGAGAGGAGGCCGGCGCGCGCCGCGACCTCCCATTCGAACTCGGTCGGCAGATGCTTGCCGGCCCAGCGCGCGAAGGCGTCGGCCTCGTAATAGCTGACGTGGCACACCGACGCATCGGGATCGACCGGCCGCAGCCCGCCGAGCGTCATCGCGAACCAGGCGCCGTCGCGCATGGTCCAGTAGCCCGGCGCCTGCCAGCCCTCGCTCTCGACCGTGGCCCAGCCGTCCGACAGCCACAGCGACGGCGTGCGGTAGCCGCCGTCGGCGATGAAGTCGAGCCAGGCCGCATTGCTGACCAGGTGCCGGGCGAGCCGCACCGGCTGGATCAGCACGTCATGGCGCGGATGCTCGTTGTCGAACGAATAGCCCTTGCCGTCATGGCCGACCGCATGGATGCCCGACGGCAGATCGGCATAGCCGCCGTCGGCGCGCGCGGTGCGCGGCGGCGTCCAGGCCGGATCGTAGGCCGGCGCGGTCGGGTTCTGCGCGAAGGCATGCAGGATGTCGGTGAGCAACAATTCCTGATGCTGCTGCTCGTGATGCAGGCCGATCTCCAGCACACGCGCAAATTCGGCGAACCGCGGCTCCGGCAGCGCGCCGATCAGCGCCTCGACAGCGGCATCGACATGGACGCGGTAGGCCGCGACCTCTTCGCCGTTCGGCCGCGTGATCAGTCCGCGCTGCGGCCGCGCATGACGCGGCCCCGCGGCGACGTAATAGGAATTGAACAGGAACGCGAAGCGTTCATCGAACACGCGATAGTCCGGAGCATTGGGCCGGACGAGGAACTGTTCGAAGAACCATGTGGTGTGGGCACGATGCCACTTGGTCGGGCTCGCATCCGGCATCGACTGCACGATCTGGTCTTCGGCGGAAAGATGGGCCGCACGCCGCTCCGTTTCCGCACGCACCGCGCGGAAGGAATTGAGCCAGAATCTGCGGTCGCTCCTGGTGCGGAGTTCGGGTCTATCCAGCATGAACCGGTCGCGGCATCAATGTCTCCGGAAAGCATATGCTCAGCACCAATGGCTGGCCGGGACAATTGTTCCATAGTTGCGGGCCGATAAAAAGCGCGCCGCATTTGAGCGCGCAGCCGCTCAGTTCTTGAGCCGGTAGCCGGTCTTGAAGATCCACCAGATCAGGACCAGGCAGGCGACCAGGAACAGGCCGGTCATCGCCACGCTGATGCCGACCGGCACGTCGGCGAGGCCATAGAAGCTCCAGCGGAAGCCGCTGACGAGATAGACCACCGGATTGAACAGCGTCACGGTCTGCCACAGCGGCGGCAGCACGCTGATCGAGTAGAAGCTGCCGCCGAGGAAGGTCAGCGGCGTGATGATCAGCAGCGGGATGATCTGCAGCTTCTCGAAGCCGTCGGCCCAGATGCCGATGATGAAGCCCAAGAGGCTGAAGGTCACGGAGGTCAGCACCAGGAAGGTCAGCATCCAGAGCGGATGCTGCACCTCCAGCGGCACGAACAGCGCCGAGGTCACCAGGATGATCAGCCCGAGAATGATCGACTTGGTTGCGGCGGCGCCGACATAGCCGAGCACGATCTCGAAGAACGACACCGGCGCCGACAGGATCTCGTAGATGGTGCCGACGAAACGCGGGAAATAGATGCCGAACGAGGCGTTCATCACGCTCTGCGTCAGCAGCGTCAGCATGATCAGCCCGGGCACGATGAAAGCGCCGTAGCTCACGCCCTCGATCTCGGTGATGCGCGAGCCGATCGCGGCGCCGAACACCACGAAATACAGCGAGGTCGAGATCACCGGCGACACGATGCTCTGCAAGAGCGTGCGTCCCGTGCGCGCCATCTCGAACCGATAGATTGCTCCGACCGCGCGCCAGTTCATCAGCGATGCACCAGACCGACGAAGATGTCTTCCAGCGAGCTCTGCGTGGTCTGCAGGTCGTTGAAGGTGATGCCGGCCCGCGCCAGCTCATCGAGCAGCGCGGTGATGCCAGTGTGGCGGCCCTTGGAATCGTAGGAATAGATCAGATGCTGGCCGTCGGCGGCGAGCGTCAGGTTGCGCGCGGCGAGCGCCGGCGGGATCGCGGCGAGCGGCTCGCGCAGGTGCAGCGTCAACTGCTTCTTGCCGAGCTTGCGCATCAGCTCGGCCTTGTCCTCGACCAGGATGATCTCGCCCTTGGAGATGACGCCGACGCGGTCGGCCATCTCCTCAGCCTCCTCGATATAGTGCGTGGTCAGGATGATGGTGACGCCGGAGGCGCGCAGCGCGCGCACCACCTGCCACATGTCCTTGCGCAATTCGACATCGACGCCGGCGGTCGGCTCGTCGAGGAACAGGATGCGCGGCTCGTGCGACAGCGCCTTGGCGATCAGCACGCGGCGCTTCATGCCGCCGGACAGCGTCATGATCTTGCTGTCCTTCTTGTCCCACAGCGAGAGCTGGCGCAGCACGGTCTCGATATGGGCATCGTTGCGCGGCTTGCCGAACAGGCCGCGGCTGAAGCTCACCGTCGCCCACACCGTCTCGAAGGCATCGGTGGTCAGCTCCTGCGGCACCAGGCCGATCAGCGCGCGGGTGATGCGATAGTCGCGGCCGATATCGTGGCCGGCGACGAGGACGCGGCCGGTGCTGGCGGTGACGATGCCGCAAATGATGTTGATGAGCGTGGTCTTGCCGGCGCCGTTGGGGCCGAGCAGCGCGAAGATCTCGCCGGAGCGGATGTCGAGATTGATGTCCTTGAGCGCGCGGAAACCCGAGGCATAGGTCTTCGACAGGCCGGCGATGGAGATGGCAGGAGGCGCCGTCATGCCATCCTCATTCCAGGAAGCCGGGCCCGGCGCGGTGCTTGAGCTCGCGCCCCGCCTGCGCGCCGATCTCGGCAGCGTCCTTGCGATGGCCGGTGCCGGCGATGTCGTGGGCCGCGCTGCCGTCCGGCTTGACGACGATGCCGCGGAACTGCACGGCATCGCCGACGACCGCGGCATGCGCGGCGATCGGCGTGCGGCAGGTGCCGTCGAGCACGTCGAGGAAGGCGCGCTCCGCGAGCAGCGCCGTTGTGGTGTCGGCATGGTCGATCGCCGCGACCAGCGCATTGACGCGCGTGTCGGCGGTCCGGGTCTCGATCGCGATCGCGCCCTGCCCTGCCGCCGGCAGGAATTCGTCCTCGCTCATGATGTGGGTGGCGCGGCTTTCGAGACCGAGCCGCTTGAGGCCGGCCAGCGCCAGGATGGTGGCGTCGGCGACACCATCGGCCAGCTTGCGCAGCCGCGTCTCGACATTGCCGCGCAGCGACACCACGGTCAGATCGGGCCGCAGCCGCTTCACCAGCGCCTGTCGGCGCGGCGAGGCGGTGCCGACGCGGCTGCCGGGGGCGAGCGCGGCGAGGCTCACCGCCTTGGTGCTGAGGAAGGCATCGCGCGCGTCCTCGCGCGCGAGGCAGGCGGCGAAGCACAACCCATCCGGCAGCCGGGTCGGCATATCCTTGGCGGAATGCACGGCGAGATCGATCGCGCCGGACAGCAGCGCCTGCTCGATCTCCTTGGTGAACAGGCCCTTGCCGCCGATGTCGGCGAGCGGGCGGTCCTGCACCGTGTCGCCGGTGGTGCGGATCACCACGATCTCGATGGCATCGCGGTCGAGCCCGTGCGCGGCGGCAAGCCGGTCACGCACCGCATGCGCCTGGAACAACGCCAGCGTGCTGCCGCGCGTGCCGATCTTCAATGCCGGTGCTTGCCGCACAATCGTCGTTCTTGCACTCGCTCGTGGGTGGCCCGGGAAACCCGGCGTTCGATTCTTGGTAGCGGGGGCCGGATTTGAACCGGCGACCTCCGGATTATGATTCCGCTGCTCTAACCAGCTGAGCTACCCCGCCATTGTGTCGGATGGTCCCGTCAAAGAGCGACGCAGCACATCGGACAGCAAGAACGGGCGGATATAGGGAGCACCGCCGAAAGCTGTCAAGCAACGGGGGCGGCCCGGTTCCGGATTATTTCGGCCGCACCGTGGGGTCGCCGCCAGGGCTGCCGGGCGGCGGGATCACCGGCATGGCGCCGCCGCCCTCCGGCGCAGGCGCCTTGATCTCCGGATCGACCCCGCTCGGGGGGCAGATCACACCGTCGGTCCGGGCCAGCCTGTCGCTGAGCGGCGCGCCGGTGGTCTCCGGCCGCGATGCGCAGGCGGTGGGGTCCTGGCGGTCGGGCTCGATGCGCTCCGTCGGCGCCTGTCCAGGCGCTTCCTTCGGCGTTTCCTTGGGCGAAGGCCCTTGCGCCAGCGCCGCCGGCGCGACGCTCGCCACCGCCGCCGCGATCATGCCCGCGATCAATCCCGACCGTGCCGTCATGCGCTGCTCCGGTTTTCCCTTGAGAAACAACGGCCGCGGCCGGCCGCCGGTTCCCGGCTCAGCGTGGCGCGCGGCCGGAATCGCAGCCGGCGTCCTTGACGAAGCGGATCAGGGAGAAATGGCCGAGCGGCGTCACCGGCGTGTTCTCGACGAGCCGCACGCCGCCGTGACGCGCTGCCCAAGCTTCCAGCCGGCCAAAGCGGAACTCCGGGCGCCAGCCGAGCCGGCGCGCGACCGGCGCGAAGCACTGCTCGAACACCGCGCGCGGCCCAGCCTCGGCGCCGATGTGGTTGACCAGCACAATCTCGCCGCCCGGCCGCAGCACCCGCGCGAACTCGTCGAGCGTCGCTTCGGGATCGGGCACCGCGGTGATGACATATTGCGCGACCACGACGTCGAACGCCGCGTCCGGCAGCGCGAGCCGCGCCGCGTCCATCACCGCCAGCGCCTCGACATGCGCGAGGTGCTGGGTGCGCACCCGCTCCAGCGCCTTGCGCAGCATCGGCGCGGAGATATCGAGCCCGACGATGCGGTTCTTGCGCGCATAGTCCGGCAGCGAGATACCGGTGCCGACGCCGACCTCGAGAATGCGGCCGCCGACGCGCTCGGCAGCGTCGATCGCCGCGCGGCGGCCACGCTCGAATACTTTGCCGAACACGAGATCGTAGACCGGGGCCCATCGCGCATAGGCCCGCTCGATCGTACCGCGGCTGAGATCCGATGAATCCGTCACCCGCTCAGCCACCCGCTGCCGCAGGCACGGTGCGCTGATCCTGCGGCGCGGCCACGGCATCCGCCGCCGGCATCGCGCTGCTGATGAAGCCCCCGCCGAGCACCCGCGCCTGCCCCGCCGGCGCATCGTAGAACACGCAGGCCTGGCCGGGCGACACGCCCTCTTCGCCGTCGATCAGTTCGGCCTCGACCACGCCGCCGATGCGACGCAGGCGCGCCGGCTGCGGGGCGCGCGTGGAGCGCACCTTGACGAACACGTCGCGCGCGCCGTCCGCGAGCGCATCCTCCAACGGGCCGTCGCCGATCCAGTTGACGTCGCGCATGCGGATGTAGCGCGTGCGCAGCGCCTCGCGCGGGCCGACCACGACGCGGCGGCGCTCGGCGTCGAGCCGCACCACATAGAGCGGCGCGCCGGCGGCGATGCCGAGTCCCTTGCGCTGGCCGATGGTGAAATGAATGATGCCGTGGTGGCGGCCGAGCCGGTTGCCGGCAAGGTCGACGATGTCGCCGGGCTCCGCGGCGCCGGGCTTCAAGCCCTCGATCACATCGGTGTAGCGGCCGGACGGGACGAAGCAGATGTCCTGGCTGTCGTGCTTGTCGGCGACCGGCAGACCGAAGCGGCGCGCGATGTCGCGCGTCTCGCTCTTGCTGCGCTCGCCGAGCGGAAAGCGCAGCATGGCAAGCTGCTCGCGCGTGGTCGCAAACAGGAAATAGCTCTGGTCGCGCTCCTCGTCGCGGGCGCGGAACAGGCCGCGGCTGCCGTCGGCGAGAGGACGCGAGGCGATGTAATGCCCGGTCGCCATCACCTGCGCGCCGAGCTCGCGCGCGGTGCCGAGCAGATCGTGGAATTTGACGGACTGGTTGCAGGCGATGCACGGCACCGGCGTCTCGCCGGCGACATAGCTGTCGGCGAAGCGGTCGATCACCGCCTCCTTGAAGCGGCGCTCGTAGTCGAGCACGTAATGCGGGATGCCGAGGCGCGCGGCGACCGCGCGGGCGTCGTGGATGTCCTGCCCGGCGCAGCAGGCGCCCTTGCGATGGGTGGCGGCGCCGTGATCGTAGAGCTGCAGGGTGACGCCGATCACGTCATAGCCTTCCGACTTCAGCAGCGCCGCAGTGACGGAGCTGTCGACGCCGCCGGACATGGCGACGACCACGCGCGTGTCCTGCGGCCGGCCGGGAAGATCGAGGGAATTGGACATGGCCCTTATCTATAGAGCGCGCAGGCGCGATGCCAAGGCGATCGAGGCCCGGCCGCCGACAAAGCAACTGGAATAGGTCGAGACTGCGGCGGCACAGCCTCGCGCCTGCCGGGTAAAATCTGCCGGGCGGCCATCGCATCGTCGCGCCGGCCGCATCTCAAGCTGCTGAAATAGCAGGAGTTTTCTAAAGGCCGTCGTGGCCTGCGGCTTGCAAGGGCTGGAACCCGTATGCCTGAGCAAGAGGTCTCCGTGCCGACCGTCGTGTTTCCGACCGCAGTTGCCGCCGCCCACACCCAGGCGCCGGACCCGCAGCATGCGGGCCGTGCCGGCTCAGAGGATGCCGCGCCGTTTTCCGCCCTGCTCGACAGCGCCGCCGCTGCCGACCGACCGTCGGAGCCGGCGCCGCGCGCCGCGCGGGATGTCCGTGGCGCGGATGACCGCAACGCCGACGCTATCAAGGCCGACGACACCGCAGCCGGCAGCGCGACGGACGATCCGCCGGCGGAGGCTGAGACGGCCGCGGCCGCCGGCGATGTGCCGGCGAAGGCCGCGCAGGCGGTGGCGAGCCCCGGCACGGCCGCGTTCGCGGCCGAGGTGATCACACCGCAACCGGCGGAAAAACCGGAGCATGGCGAGACGCCGCCCGATCCCGCGACAGTCGCGGTGCCGGTTGCTGCCGTGGGTATCGCAGCCCCGGCCGTAGTTGCCATCATCGCGGCAGCGACGGCCGATCCGGCGACAACCGATCCGGGCGCAGCGGTCACGGCGGAGCCCGCAGCCGCCGCGGCAGCTGCCCTGGCGACGACCGCGGGCCCGGCGGCAGCGCCGGCATCCGCCGCTGCCAAGCCTGTCGCCGCGCCAGCCGGCGCACCTGCGGCAGACGCGGTCACGGACGATGCGGCTGCGCCGGACGGAGCCGCCGATGCAACCGGTGGGGCCGATGCACCGAAGCCGCCGCCGACGCTTGCGACCCAGGTCCAGGCGCGGCCGGAGCAGGCTCCGGCGCAGCACGCCGGACAGCGGCTGCATCCCGACCTCGATGCGGCCATGCCGGCCAGCGATCAGGCGACCTCGAAGCCGGCCGATGCGGCGCAGCTTCTTCCCGTCCCCGGCCACGCTGCCGCCTCGCAAACCGGCGGCGCTGCGCCGGCGCACGCGCCCGCTCCCGCCGCCACCGCCGCGGCCCAGACCGCGGCGCTGCCGGTCACGGCGCTCGCCGTCGAGATCGCGGCCCGCGCTTCGGCGGGCAAGAACCGCTTCGAGATCAGGCTCGATCCGCCCGAGCTCGGCAAGATCGACGTGCGGCTCGACATCGACCGGCACGGCCAGGTGACCTCGCGGCTCATCGTCGAGAAGAGCGAGACGCTCGACCTGCTGCGGCGCGACGCACCGCAGCTCGAGCGGGCGCTGCAGGATGCCGGACTGAAGACATCCGGCAACGGCCTGCAATTCTCGCTGCAGCAGCAGACGCCGCAGCACGGCGGTGAAGCCGGCACCGCGCCGCGCGCCGCGCAGCTCGTCGTCACCGAGGAGCCGCCGCCGGATATCATTCATCGCGGCTATGCCACCCGCGCCGCG